>Ga0194110_10001195_pt1 | contig 33354 bp, 28 predicted proteins | sample TA2Kig1200mmetaG_FD_146192 | JGI IMG/M metagenome (GOLD analysis project Ga0194110, IMG submission 146192) | Freshwater microbial communities from Lake Tanganyika, Tanzania - TA2015032 Kigoma Deep Cast 1200m | ecosystem: Environmental > Aquatic > Freshwater > Lake | place: Tanzania: Lake...
ACGGTAGGGGGAATCCACGGAAAAATTACGGGACTGACCGATACGGTCGTGACCCTCGAAGTTTCTGATAAGGTAAGGATAAAAGTCTCGAGAGACTACATAGGCATGGTTACGCAAAAAGCCGCAAAAGAATAATCACGAAAGGGTCTGTGCATGCTTAAGGGTATCAAGATACGTGCTGCGGTTGCACTTGTGGTATGTCTTCTGGGATTGTTTTACCTCACCCCTTCCCTGACTTCCGGTCTCCCTGATTTCTGGCAGAAACATTTGCCTGTCGACAAAATCCACCTGGGTCTTGATCTTCAGGGAGGTATGCATCTTGTACTTGAGGTCGACACGGAGAAGGCACTGGAAAACACACTGGAGAGAATGGCAAACGAACTGAAGGAAAGCCTGATGGGCAATAAAATCCGGTTCAGGCATATTGAACGCACGAAAGACAATCACATAGTGCTGGAATTCCCGGACGCCTCTTCCCGGGAGAGCTTCAACAGAATCCTCAAAGATCAATTCAGCGATCTTGAAGAGGCCTCATCCGAAATTCACGAAGGGAGGGGATTGATAACACTCAGGGTAAGGGAAAAGCGAAAAAACGAGATCAAGAAGCTCACCGTCGAACAGAGCCTCGAAACGATCAGAAACAGAGTCGATCAGTTCGGCGTCACCGAACCGGAAATCATTCCCCAGGGAGAAGACCGCATCGTCGTCCAGCTCCCGGGGATAAAAGACGCGATGAGGGCGAAAAACCTCATCGGGAAAACGGCCCTCCTGGAATTCAAACTCGTCAATGAAGAGTACCCTCTTGCGGAAGCCGTGAAGGGAAACGTCCCTGAAGGAAGTGTCGTTGCGTACGAAACCCGTCTGGACAGACAAACGGGAAGGAGGGTGAGCACACCCATTTTGCTCAAAAATCGAACACTCCTCACGGGTGGTTATCTCGAGAGTGCCCAGGTAAAGATCAGTGACCGGTTTGGCGAACCGTACGTTGCGATCAAATTCAATGCCCAGGGTGCGAGAGACTTCGACAGGATAACCGGAGAAAACGTGAAAAAGCGCCTGGCCATCGTGCTTGACGGCACGGTACATTCAGCCCCGGTGATACAGGAGAGGATCTCCGGAGGCGAAGCCCAGATAACCGGAACATTTACCATGGACGAAGCCAAGGATCTGGCGATCGTCCTCAGGGCGGGGGCACTGCCCGCACCGGTCAATTTCCTCGAGGAAAGAACGGTTGGCCCTTCTCTGGGACAGGATTCAATTGATAAGGGATTATGGTCGACCATCATAGGTGGCATCCTGGTGATGCTTTTTATGATCATCTATTACCGACTTTCCGGCGTCGTTGCGAATGTGGCCCTGATAATGAACATGATCATCATTCTAGGAGCCCTCGCGGCATTCAAGGCCACGCTTACTCTTCCCGGTATTGCCGGTATTGTCCTGACCATAGGAATGGCAGTCGATGCAAACGTCCTTATTTTTGAGAGGATCAGGGAAGAGATACGCTCGGGCAAAACACCGCGAGCTGCGATCGAAACGGGATACTCAAAGGCGTTTCTCACCATCCTGGACTCCAATGTAACCACACTGATCGCAGCACTGTTTCTCTTTGGATTCGGAACGGGACCGGTAAAGGGCTTCGCCGTGACCCTGAGCATCGGCATCATAACCAGTATGTTCACTGCCATATTCGTCACCCGGATCATCTTCGACTATTTCGTATGGAACAGAAAAATTAAAACGGTGAGTGTCTAACATTGAATAAAACCATACGACGAAACCAAAGCGTCTCCGCACAATACCCCTTGGGTCTTAAGCCGTTAAGGAGAAACTCATGGAACTCATAAAACCAGGGATCAACATCGATTTTGTTGGTAAAATGAAAATAGCATTCTTTTGCTCTCTCGCCATGATCATTATCAGCATCATCTCAGTAATCTGGCACGGGGGACTCAATTACGGTATAGACTTCGCCGGCGGTACTCTCGTACAGATCAAATTTCAGAATGAGCCTCTGATAGACTCAATCAGAAGCGCCTTTAAAACAATAGGCCTCGAAAACAGCATCATCCAGTCGTTCGGATCCCAGGAAGTTGTTGTCAGAACGGCTGAATCCCCCTCTGATCCCAAAGGGTTGTCGACCAGGATGGGAGATGCTCTTGAAGCCGCCTACGGCAAAGGCTCCTTTGAGATTCGAAGAGTTGAAGTTGTCGGACCCAAAGTTGGTGTTGATCTGACAAGGAAGGCAATCTTTGCCATAGTGTTTTCATGGATAGGAATGCTCATCTACATTGGATGGAGATTTGAGTTCCGCTATGCCCTCGGGGGTATTCTGGCGCTGGTTCATGACGTGATTATCACTGTCGGCGTGTTCTCTCTCCTCAATAAGGAATTTGATCTTACGATCGTTGCCGCGCTGCTTACCATCATTGGTTACTCCATTAACGACACGATCGTCATATTCGACAGGATAAGAGAAAATGCGAGAAAGAACATCAGACAGAACCTGGGAGAGGTCATTAACGCAAGCGTTAACCAAACCCTGAGCAGGACCATCCTGATCAGCTTTACCGTTTTTATCGTCGTTGTTGTGCTCTTCTTTTTCGGCGGAGCCGTAATCCATGACTTCGCATTTGCACTTATTATCGGGGTAGTCGTGGGTACATACTCCTCAATATTCATTGCGAGCCCCATTGTGCTCGCGTTTGAAAAAATCAAACCATCCCATTTAAAAAGGAAAAGGTAAGTTGTCCCCCCTCGAAATAATAGGATTAACCCTCTTCATTCTTATACTCTTTGCGGGCATTTTTTCCACGCTCTTTGGAATACCGGGAACGATTATTATCCTTTTAGACGTGATTCTCTATGCCATGATCACCGGATTTGAAAAAATCGGTATCAAACTCATTATCGTGCTCATCGTGCTCTCCGTGCTCGCAGAAGCTATTGACTTCGCCCTGGGTATGATGGGAGCAGCAAAGTTCGGGGCATCCCCCAAAGGCGTCTGGGCATCTGTAATCGGGGGAGTCATCGGCGCGGTGGTGATGACCCCGACACTTTTTGGTCTCGGTACGGTAATGGGTATGTTTCTCGGTGGTTTTACGGCCGTACTGATTGTTGAACTAATCCATCAGAGGCAGTTGAAACCCGCCCTCAGGGCAGGCTACGGTGCTTTCCTGGGAAGGTTTGGTGGAATATTCGTAAAGGGATTTTTTTCCCTCATAATGATCATTCTCACGTTAACGAACATCTACTCATGAAAGAACAGAACGCACCCAAAACAAAATCCAAAATTCAGGAGTATGCAGAAGCGATCATTATCGCCATACTGATTGCCCTCTTCATCAGGACATTTATCATCCAGGCCTTCAAAATACCTTCCGGATCAATGAAGCCGACTTTCGAGATCGGAGACCATATACTGGTAAATAAATTCATCTACGGCGTGAAGATACCCTACCTGCGCAAGACCATTATCTCGATCAATGAACCACACAGGGGAGATATAGTGGTATTTATTTACCCGGAGGATAAATCAAAGGATTTCATCAAACGTGTTATCGGAGTCGGTGGGGATACCATTGAAATAAGGAACAAGAAGCTGTTCCTCAACGGCCTGCCTTACAACGATCCTCACGGTATCTACACTGATGATTTCGTGATTCCCGGTTCCATACAGCCCCGTGACAACTTTGGGCCGGTCACGGTTCGTCCCGGAGCACTTTTCGTGATGGGTGACAACAGAGACCAGAGTTATGACAGCAGGTTCTGGGGATTTGTCGATTTGAAAGATGTCCTGGGAAAGGCTTTTATCATTTACTGGTCATGGGACGGGGAAAATCATTCAGTGAGATGGAATAGGTTCGGACAGGTTCCCCGATAGCAAACCCTCTCACCAAAAATCAACACGACAATCTACACGAACGAAGTAACGACCATTGCCAGCGACAAAAAGATCAAGATTAACACCGTCAGCCAGGAGATTATGTTCAGTATCCTTCCGTTCGTGTAGTTCCCCATGATACGCCTGTCATTGACAAGAACCAGCATGAATACCAGAACAAACGGAAGGAGCACGCCGTTGATCACCTGTGAGTAATACATGATGGGAATCAACGGCACATCCGGCAGGAGAATAATCCCTGCCCCCAGAAATATCATGAGAAAATACATACCATAAAACTGTGGCGCCTCGGTGAACTTACGATCGACACTGGATTCCCATCCAAAGGCTTCACAGATCGTGTAGGCCGTCGAAAGAGGGAGGATGGAGGCAGCAAAAAGAGAGGCATTCAACAGACCAAAAGCGAAAAGCCACGAACAGTACTTTCCCGCCAGCGGTTCCAGGGCGAGTGCCGCATCTCTGGCACTCTCTATTCTGATCCCGTTCTGAAAGAGGGTAACGGCACACAGCATGATGATAAAAAACGCAACAATGTTTACGGCGAAGGAACCAAGGATCACGTCGAGACGGGCATATTTATAGTCACCGGACTTGAGACCTTTATCGACAACAGATGACTGGAGATAGAACTGCATCCACGGCGCGATGGTGGTACCCACGACACCCACCGTCATGGTAATAAAACCGGGTTCCATGCGGAATTCAGGGGTAATAAGTGCAGTACCAACTTGCCCCCAGTCAGGCCGCCCCATAAATCCGGAGATAATGTAGGAGAGATAAAACAGGCAGGCAACGAGGAATGCCTTCTCCACGGATTTATAACTTCCCTTGACAACAAGCCACCACACAAAAAGAGCGCTCACAGGAACGGAAATATATTTACTTACCCCGAAAATCTCCATACTTGCCGCGACACCGGCAAATTCGGCGATGGTGTTTCCCAGATTGGCCAGAAATAAAAAGAGCATCAGGCAAAAGGTTACCCGCGCCCCGAAACGCTCACGGATGAGATCGGATAACCCCTTGCCGGAAACGACACCCATACGGGCACACATCTCCTGAATAATAATCAGTAACAGGGTAATGGGAATTAATGTCCAGAGGAGAGAAAGACCATACTCTGCACCGGCCAGCGAGTAGGTGGTGATACCACCGGCATCATTATCGACATTTGAGGTAATGATACCCGGACCGATAAGCGCAAAAAAGAGACCAAGAGATCTCCAGGACTTCTTCCAGGAGCGCAGGGAAAAAGTATTTCTAAGCACGGTGCGGAACGAGCTTCTCGATACCTTGTCAGCCATGACGATTTATCACCATCTTCTTCCATCGACTTATTTCCCCAGTTCAGGAGCAACTATCTCCAAGAGATTTTTGAACATGATCACTCCCTTCATCCTGTTGCTTCTATCGACAACCGGCAAGGCCATAATACCGTACTTCGCAAAATGCTCCGCAATCGTATCCTTGTGTTCGTCGAGAGATACGGAAACAACCCTGGTGTCCATCAATTCGGAAAGAGGAGTTTCGGGTAACGCTACCAGAAGTTCACGGAGGCTCAGCATCCCCATGAGACGTTCCCTGTCATCGACAACATACAGGTAATACACGAAATCCATATCCTCCGCTTCCTTACGGATAACATCCAGGGCTTCTCCCGCTGTTACCGAAGGCGTAAACGACAAAAAAGACGTGGTCATGAGCCCTCCGGCCTCCTCTTCTGGATGAGACAGCAGCTCCTTCACGTCTTCCGCAATTTCCTTCTCCATTTCCATAAGAATATCATCGGCCTTATCTTTGGGAAGATCCCCGAGCAGATCTGCCGCTTCGCTGAGTGACATCTCTTCGATGATATCGGAAGCCTTCTCAACTTCCATTTCCTCAATCAAGCTTACCTGAACCTTCGGGTCTGTTTCCTCAAGGGTCTCGGCGGCGGTTTCCACATCCAGAGCCTTAAATATGACGGTTCTCCTGTGAATGTCCAGATCCTCTATGATATCGGCAAGATCCGCAGGACGCAGCATGGCAAGCCGGCTCTGGGATATATTCAAGCGCAGGAGATCGGGTGAAGCAAGGGGTTGCACAAACTTCCACGGGATAAATTGATCGGGCGGAACATAATCAAAGAATCCGCGTGAAATGACATCCATGAGCTTTTCCAGTCCCACCCGCCGCATGAGACCGCGAAAACCGACATCAACATGCACCACATGGAGGCTGTTACGGGCTTTCAGGAATTGAAGGTCATTCACCCTGCGTACCTTCGCCCCGTTCGTGTCGACAATCTGCTTGTCCAGAAAAGCATCTTTAAGGAGAAGTTCACCCTCCTGCAGAACAGGTTCGTGATAATCTTCCAATGTCTGGCGGCTTGCCACAAACCTCTCACCCGTTTCAGTAACCTCCTGCCAGGCGAGAAGTGATTGTTTCTTTTCCCTCCCTGTCTTGAGAAGAAGATAGGTAACCACAGGGTAAGGTTCAGCAACTCTGGCGACCAGGTCCAAAATCCTGCCGACCGGTCTGCCTTCACTATCAATAACCTTTTCCTTTAATATCTTACTTAAAAATAAAAAAACCTGTGGCTCGGAATTCACTACCATATAAAACACCTCCAGGCTGCTCGTCTATAGCATTAATGGAATTTTTAAAAAAGCTTTTTTTATCTTTCTTTCTATGATATGCTGCCCGACAATAAAGAAGACAGAATCCTTATGTATAAAAGATTCCCTTTTAATTTGATCCTGAGAGATTGAGAAAGGACATGAAAGAGAAACCGAACATTTAGCCTGATCGAGCCTTCTCATCCGTGTGGGAAGGCTTTTTTGTGAGTATGACTTTTCAAGGTGGTGCGAGACAATGAAGCAGAAAAAAATAGTCATGGATGCAGAAGCTCTCGACAGATCTCTCACGCGAATCGCATATGAAATTCTTGAAAGAAACAAGGGGTCAAAGGAACTGTGTCTCGTGGGAATCAGAACCGGGGGCGTTTTTCTGGCGGAGAGGCTGCGCAAGAAGATTTCCAGAATAGAAGGAGCTGATGTACCGGTCGGCATCCTGGACATCACGCTGTACCGGGACGATTTACGCATCACTAATAGAAAACCCAAACTCGGGAGGACGGATATACCCTTTTCCTTGGATAACAAAAAGGTCATCCTCGTCGACGATGTTCTCTTCACGGGGAGAACCATTCGGGCGGCAATGGATGCACTCATCGACTTCGGCAGACCAAAACTTATCCAGTTAGCGGTACTTGTGGACAGAGGTCATCGTGAACTCCCCATAAGGGCGGATTTTGTCGGGAAGAATCTCCCCTCTTCAGCCTGGGAAGACATTGTGGTGAACCTCACGGAAAAAGATGGAATCGACGAAGTTCTCATCCAGGACAGCAACCGTTGATCGGGCGATGGTGATCATATTCAACAATCAATGTTCTTCTCATGATTCGTGCGAGGTTCCCTCATGAAATTAACAAAAAAAGATATCCTGGGCATCAAGGACATTTCAGTCGAAGAAATCAAGCTCATCCTTGACACTGCCGAATCTTTCATTGAGGTATCCACAAGGGAGATAAAAAAAGTTCCGACCCTCCGGGGGAAAACCATCATAAACCTGTTCTTCGAAGCCAGCACCAGGACAAGAACTTCTTTCGAAATCGCCGGCAAAAGGCTGAGTGCCGATACAATCAACATCTCCGCCTCAACGAGCAGCGTGGTAAAGGGAGAGACGCTTATAGACACCGCACGCAACATCGAGGCGATGAACCCGGATGCGATCGTTATCCGTCACAGTGCCGCGGGAGCTCCCCATCTTTTGGCCAGAATGGTGAAACAGTCGATCATTAATGCCGGCGACGGTGCTCACGAACACCCCACACAGGCATTACTGGACATGATGACGATACGGGAGAAAAAAGGAAGAATTGCGGGCCTCGCGGTAGCAATCGTGGGAGACATTGCCCACAGCCGGGTCGCCCGTTCCAATATCTACGGCCTCACCAAAATGGGAGCCCGTGTCATTGTGGCAGGTCCTGCAATGATGATTCCCCGGGATATTGAACGTATGGGAGTTTCCGTGTACCACAAACTGGAAGATGCGATAAAGGACGTCGATATCATTATGATGTTAAGGATCCAGATGGAGAGACAACAACAGAAAATCTTCCCCTCGTTAAGGGAATACTCAAATTATTTCTGTCTGAACAGAAATAATATCACCCTTGCGAAAGATGACGTACTGGTGATGCATCCCGGGCCGATAAACAGGGGAATAGAAATATCCCCTGACATTGCAGATGGTCCCTATTCCGTGATTCTCGACCAGGTGACAAACGGGGTTGCGGTGCGCATGGCATTGCTTTACCTGCTCATAGGCGGCAAATCATGACAACTTTCACAAACACCCCCCTTCCCACTCAGGGGGGCTTCATGCTCCGCATAGTTCAGGACCCCTTATTTATCGGCGAGGATGCTCGTGTGTCTTATCCTGCTCTTTTTATGGAACCGTCCATTTTCAAGCCATTTTACAACTTGTTACAAAGAGGTAGATCATGAAACTACTGCTCAAGGGAGGCAGGGTAATTGACCCGTCTCAAGATCTGGACGCAAAGATGGATATCCTGATTGCACATGGAAAAATCCTCGAAGTCGGAAGGAAAATTCACAAGCACGGAGCGAATTTCCGGAAACAGACAGAGACTGATATTACCGTCATCAACCTCGGCGGTATGGTCGTAGTCCCCGGACTGATCGACATGCACACCCATCTGCGGGAACCAGGCTTTGAATACAGAGAAACAATCCGGACGGGAAGTGAAGCAGCATCTTTTGGTGGATTTACATCAGTTGCCTGCATGCCCAATACCATGCCTGCCAACGATAACCGTTCCGTGACTGAATATATCGTGAGAAAGGCGGCAGCGTGTAATATCGTCAATGTCTATCCCATTGCATCGATTACCATGGGCTCTGAAGGAAACGTCATGACAGAATTCAGAGATTTGAGGGATGCCGGTGCCGTTGCGTTCTCGGACGACGGGAAGCCCGTCAACAACAGTGCTCTGATGAGAAGGGCGCTTGAGTATGCATCTTCACTCGGCCTGCCCATCATTTCCCACTGCGAAGACCTCTCCCTCTCTGCCGGTGGCTCAATGAATGAAGGGTTCGTATCAACCGAACTCGGCCTCCAGGGAATTCCCGCCATAGCGGAAGAGGCATTCATTGCGAGAGATATCATTATTGCGGAATATACGGGAGCTCTGCTTCACATTGCCCATGTGAGCACCGCGGGGGCTGTGAGACTGATCAGAACTGCCAAAGAAAGAGGACTGAAAATAACCGCGGAAACGGCTCCCCACTATTTTACCCTTACGGAAGATGCCCTGAGAGAGTACGACACATGTACCAAGGTCAATCCTCCCTTACGCACCGCAGAGGATGTAAAGGCAATCAAAGAAGGTCTCAAAGACGGCACCATCGACGCTATCGCGAGCGATCACGCGCCGCATGCTCCCACAGACAAAGAGGTGGAGTTCGAGTACGCAGCGTTCGGCATCACCGGATTGGAAACCTCCCTTTCCCTGAGCCTCCGGCTGGTCGAAGAGAGTATTCTCACGCTGAATCAACTTATTCTGAAGATGAGTACGATTCCGGCCAGAATACTCAATCTCCCCAAGGGTAATCTCAGGGCAGGAGCGGATGCCGATATTACCGTACTCGACCTTAATAAAAAATGGACCGTCGATCGGGCAATGCTTCGCTCAAAAGGGAAAAACACTCCCTTCCATCAATGGACTCTGAAGGGGAAACCCGTCCTGACAATAATGGGGGGGGGAATAAAATATCAGGAACTGCCATGAACGCGCGGACAATCCATAAATCATCAGCTGTCGTCCTGCATAGTCTCGATTACGGAGAATCCGATCGTATTGTAACTTTTTATACCAGCGACTTCGGCAAGCTCAAGGGAATCGCAAAAGGTGCCCGGCGAAGCAAAAAAAGATTCGTAAACGCCCTCGAGCCTTTCTGCTGCTGTACCGTCATGTTTTCCAAAAAGGTGAGCAGTGCGCTTGCCCTCATCGAGGGCTGTGACATCAACAACCATAACGCTCGTATAAGAGAGGACCTCGACAAAACGCTGGTTTCAACATACCTTATTGATCTGATTGATAAATTCACGATAGAAGGGAAAAAAAACAACCCGTTGTTTCAATTGCTGACCCATTTTCTCTCTCTCATTAATGAGGGAATTCCTTCCGAAAAACTTATCCGGTTTTTTGAAATACGTCTTCTCAAGCTCTCCGGATATGAACCGCTTCTGGAGAGTTGCAGAATCTGCAGAAAACCCCTGGCGAAAATGATTTCCCATCATTTCATTCCTGCCGAAGGGGGATTGAGATGCACAATATGCAGCGGGAATTCTCTCAATTCCCTCTCTGTGTCCACCGGTACCATTAAGACCCTCATACTCGGGAAAGAGATTGCCCTTGAAAGAATGAACAGCCTCTCCCTCTCTGATCAGTCAATGAGAGAAAGCAGGGAGATTCTCGAAAGATTCATCCGCCACCTTCTGGGAAAAGAGCTGAAGTCCCTCCAGGTTCTCAATCAAATAAGGAAAATGGATACCTGATCTTCCTTGGTCCGGGCTTTTCAGGCACAGGTTTTTCACAGGCACAGGTTTTTCATATTGACACAGCATTTTCAACATGTTAAGTAGCCACGTCGAGAAAAGCTCCGCGAAATCAAGAGAAAAGTTTGTATCGCACGCTCCTGGCGTGCGGTACGTCACTCGAGTAACACGTATTAATACCCCGTTGGCTGGAAGGGGTGGTATTCAGGAGGACACGGTGAATTTTCAGGAATTGATACTGGCACTTGATACATACTGGGCGGACTACGGCTGTGTAATTCAGCAACCCTACGACCTCGAGGTAGGGGCTGGTACGTCCAATCCCGCGACATTTCTGCGCGCGCTTGGCCCTGAACCATGGAACGTGGCTTACGTGGAACCGTCAAGGAGACCGACCGACGGCAGGTATGGCGAGAATCCGAACAGGCTGCAACACTACTACCAGTATCAGGTGATCCTCAAACCCTCCCCTTTTGAAATCCAGGAACTCTACCTCGATTCTCTCAAAAGTTTCGGCATCGATCCCCTTGATCACGACATACGTTTCGTCGAAGACGATTGGGAATCACCCACTCTCGGTGCCTGGGGCCTGGGATGGGAGGTCTGGCTTGACGGCATGGAAATCACACAGTTCACGTATTTTCAGCAGTGCGGAGGTATTGACCTTAACCCGGTGAGTGGTGAGCTCACATATGGTATTGAGCGTATTGCCATGTATATCCAGGGGGTAGACAGCGTCTACGACCTGAACTGGAATGACCGGGTCACCTATGGGGATATTCATCTTAAGGGCGAGGTTGAATGGTCGTACTATAACTTCAAATACGCTGACGTCGAGATGCTGAGGAAAAATTTCGACATGTGCGAGGCCGAATCAATCAGGATGGCCGAGAAGGAACTGGTTCTCCCCACTTATGATTATTGCCTGAAATGCTCCCATATTTTCAACCTGCTGAACGCCCGGGGAGCCATAAGCGTGGCTGAACGAACGAGCTATGTCGGCAGAGTGAGAAATCTGGCAAGACTCAGCGCGGAAGGTTACATCAAACAACGGGAAAAAATGGGTTACCCCCTGATAGGAAAGGCAAAGCGCAGATACTGACCATTGCATTCCCGGGCATGTAAAAAGATACCACGTACAATCGAAAGGTACAGAGTCTGGAATTGAGAAATCAGGATTTATTGCAAGAATGGAGATCATAGATGGGAAAAGAACTGCTACTTGAGATAGGAACGGAAGAAATCCCCGCCGCCTTCCTGCCAAAGGCAATGCAAGATATGGACGAAATTATCAGGAGGGAATTCTCTCTCAAGCGTATTCAGCACGGGGAGATCCGGGCAATGGCAACACCACGGCGACTCTGCCTTTGCGTTGCCAATCTTTCCAGCAAGCAGGAAGACCAGGTCATCGAAAAGCTTGGCCCCGCGAAAAGGGTTGCGTTCGACGAGCAGGGGAACCCTACCAAGGCCGCACTCGGATTCGCTTCAGGACAGGGAATTGATGTCTCTGAACTGGAAATGGTCACCACCGAGAAAGGGGAGTACATCTGTGCCCGCAGGAAAATCACGGGGGAGTATACGAAGACTCTTCTGCCGGAGATTATCGTGAGGTTTATCTCCTCTATTCCCTTTAAAAAGTCCATGCGCTGGTCCAATCTGGAAATACGGTTTGCCCGGCCGATACACTGGATACTCGCCATCTACGGAGGCGAAACAATACCCTTCAGGATCGAAAATATCCAAAGCGGAAACAAAAGCCGCGGTCACCGTTTCATGAGCCCGAAAGCCTTTTCAGTAAAAAATGTGAAGGACTATATTGCAAAATGCAAAAAGCATTACGTAATAGTTGATCCGGACGAAAGAAAAAAGATTATCATCGAAGAGACAACGCACGCCGCAGCAATGGCCGGCGGGAAAATCTTCTACACGGATGATCTTTTGGAAACAGTGACATATCTCGTTGAATATCCCACTGCCGTGTGCGGAAGCTTTGAGAAAGACTTTCTCAAGCTCCCCAAGGAAGTACTTACCACATGCATGATGACGCATCAGAAATACTTTCCTGTCACCGATCACCACGGGAACCTGCTCCCCAACTTCATCACCATCAATAATACTCTGGCCCGTGACCCATCGGTTGTCGCCAAAGGGAATGAAAAAGTGATCCGGGCACGACTCGCCGACGCAAAATTTTTCTTCGAAGAGGACCAGAAAACTTCCTTGGATGTGCACTTCGAAAAATTACGGCAGGTCGTATTTCACACCCAGTTGGGCACTTCCTACGATAAAGTTCTGCAGTTCAGGGAGCTGGCCCGGTATCTCGCAGAGCAGATTAATCCCGCACTCAGAGAGACGGTTGACCGCACGGCAGTCCTTGCAAAGGCAGACCTGGAAACCCAGATGGTCTATGAATTCCCGGAACTTCAGGGAATCATGGGCAGAGAGTACTCACTCATAGCCGGTGAAAATCCCACTGTGTCTAACGCGGTCTATGAACACTACCTTCCCACCGCCGCCGGAGGCAATCTTCCGGAAACAAACGAGGGCGCTATCGTGAGCATTGCCGACAAGCTGGACACGATAGTGGGGTTCTTCGGCGTCAACCTTGTACCGACGGGTACGGCGGATCCATACGCACTGCGCCGACAGGCGATCGGTATCATCAATATTATTCTGAACAAACAATACCAGATTCAACTCGATCGCCTCATCGACAAAAGCATGTCAATCTTGGCAGGTAAACTCAAACGCCCCCAGGCGGAAATTAAAGCCGATGTTCTTGAATTCTTCAAGGGAAGGTTTGAAAACCAACTCATTTCTCAGGGTTATTCATATGATGTGGTCGACGGGGTCCTGGCAACAGGCATATCGAACATCGTTCAGTCATCCAGGAAAGTTGAGGCAATGGAACGGTTTAAAAGCCACGCGGATTTCAAGCCACTTGCGATTGCCTTCAAACGCGTGGGCAACATAATCAAGGGATTTAAAAACGGTTCCGTTGATCCCTCAAGGTTCGAAACGGAAGAAGAGAAACGATTATACGGCGCTTTCTTAGACGTAAGGGAAAAAGTGACCAGGCTTATCTCGTCCGACGATTATCCATCGGCCCTTACGGAACTTGCCAGCCTGAGGAAACCTGTGGATGACTTCTTTGAAAACGTACTGGTTATGGCAAAAGACGAAACGATCCGATTTAACCGGCTTTCTTTCCTGACGGAAATATCAAAGTTGTTTTATACCATTGCAGACTTTTCGAAGATTGTTACGGAATCTTAATTTGTTGATGGTACGCCCTTCACCTGTCACTTTTCCCGCAATATTTTTCCGTAAAATAATCGACCTCCCGTAACACGTAATTTATATTGAATTTTTTTTTATTATGTTTTAGCATACTTTTCTAGTCCATCATTTGGGCTTGAAAAACCGGATTCGAAGATCACGACATGGGTACTCAAACCACCACTCTCCATACAGAGAACAAAATGGATAATAACCTGATGATTGATCAGCAAGCTGCTCTGGAGGAACAACTGCGACTCCGCAAGGCGCTGCAGGATATTACAAATCGAATCCACGCCGCTCAGAATACAAAGCAGATCCTGGTTGATCTGAAAGACGGTATTCTGAACCTCTTCGACGCCTACTCGATCACCATCTATGTCGTGGATAAAACAAAAAATGAAATCTATTCCATGTTCCTCTCCGGCTCTCAATTAAAGGAAATCAGGGTTCCCATCAGTAACAAAAGCATTGCCGGTTATGTGGCCAATACGGGGAAGATGGTCAATATAGAAGACGTGTATGATACGGCGGAACTGAAAGGTATCGATAAAGAACTGGGCTTTGATTACAGCTGGGATAAGAAATCCGGCTTCAAAACAAAACAGGTTCTGGCAGCCCCCATCTTGTATGAAAAATCTCTCAAAGGGGTTATCCAGATACTCAACAAAAAAGGGCCAGGGAAATTTACGGAAGATGAACAGGGTTGTCTCCTGGAGATTGCAGATGTCCTCGGTGTGGCCCTTTATAATCAGGAAAGGTATGCGAGGAGGAGAAAAACGAGATTCGACTACCTCGTATCCCGGGGCTTACTCAAAGAAGACGAGCTCGATAATGCCTGGGATGAATCAAGAGAGAAAAAGGAAAGCATGGAAACTTTCCTGATGGGTAAATATAAGATATCAAGAGACGATGTCACGAAATCTTACGAGGAATATTTCCGCTGTAAAGTGATTCAATTCAACGACAAGTTTCCCATCCCGGGTGAACTGCTACGAAATCTGAAAAAAGAATTCCTCCGCCGCGAGATGTGGGTACCCTTAGAGAAAGTGGATGGAAACATACATGTCATCGTTGACGATCCCAACAACATACTGAAGCGGGATACCATCGAAAACATCCTGAAAACGAAGGCGGTAAAATACAGTGTCGCCTTTTCGGATGATATCATTAAGTATATCAACATGTTTTTCACATCCCACGTAGATGAACATTCGATAAACGACCTTCTGGGACGACTTGACGAAGACGAGGATACAGATCAGGAGGAAGACGGTGAAGTCATTAACGAATCGGACAGCGTTATCATGCAGTTGGTGAACAAGATCATCAACGACGCGTATACAAGGAAGACATCCGACATTCACATAGAACCGAATATCACCAAGAAAAACGTGGAGATCCGATACAGGATCGACGGAGACTGCATGATCTATCAGACCCTTCCTTACAGTTACAGGGCTGCCGTTGTTTCACGTATCAAGATCATGTGTAACCTGGATATCACGGAAAAAAGGAAACCCCAGGACGGAAAGATAAAATTCAAACGCCCCGGGGGAGATGACATCGAGCTTCGTGTGGCGACGATTCCGACCCAGGGAGGCGTGGAGGACGTGGTCATGCGAATACTTGCCAAGGGTTCGACGTTGCCCCTCCAGGCAATGGGATTATCCGAGAGAAACTACAAGGAACTTGTCGGCATCGCCGAAAAGCCTTACGGCATGGTACTGGTTGTCGGGCCCACCGGCTCCGGAAAAACGACAACTCTCCATGCGGTACTCCACCATATCAATACGCCGGACAAAAAGATCTGGACGGCGGAAGACCCTGTTGAAATTACCCAGTATGGCCTCCGTCAGGTTCAGGTCCAGCCAAAAATCGGGTTTGACTTCGCCGCCGCCATGCGTGCCTTCCTCCGGGCCGACCCGGACGTTATCATGGTCGGTGAAATGAGGGATTTTGAAACGGCGAAGACCGGTGTTGAAGCTTCCCTGACAGGACACTTAGTGTTCAGCACCCTCCATACGAACAGTGCCCCGGAAACCATCGTGAGACTTCTTGACATGGGCATAGACCCTCTGAACTTTGCGGATTCCCTGTTGGGTATTCTTGCCCAGCGGCTTGTGAGAACCCTCTGCAAAAATTGTAAGGAGGCCTATCATCCGACGCTCGAGGAATACAACGAAATTGTGGAGAGTTACGGTTCCGAGCATTTTGCAAAATTGAATATCCCCTACTCTGACGACCTGACCCTTTACCGGCCGAAAGGGTGCGACATCTGCGACAAATCGGGATACAAGGGAAGGATGGGTATTCATGAACTTATCATTAACTCGGATAATGTCAAAAAATTGATCCAGAAACATGAGTCCGTGGAGGTAATCCGTGAAGTGGCAATCTCGGAAGGGATGAACACGCTGCTTCAGGATGGCCTCCAGAAAGCATTCAAAGGGATGACCGACGCAAAGCAGGTCCGCAGAGTCTGCATCAAATAGAAACAAACAGAGTCTAAACAGCGTCCAAGCATCTCTCCTCCCGCAATAAGCATTGCTCTGTGCCCCGTCAGGAATCGTGATCGAATACATATCCCATTGAACGAAGGCTCCGGAAAAACACAGGCTGGTGGGGATCATCCTCAAAGTACTTCCGCAGCCGTACCACGAAATTATCCACGGTTCTCGTCGAGGTTGATCCTGCATATCCCCATCCGATTTCCAGAAGTTCGCGCCGTGATACCGGTTTCCCGCGGTTTGCAATGAATACCTTGAGAAGTTTCACTTCCTGCTCCGTAAGAATCACCCGCCCCCTCCGGCAGAGTGCGGTGTATGTGGTGAAGTCGATGGTATTCCCTCCGAATGTATAGACAGTTCCCGTGAGAGAGGGGCCGGATGCACGAGCATCTTCTGCCCCGCTCCACGCAGCCCTCTTCAGGAGCCGCTCAACCCTGAGCAGGAATTCCTCCAGATCAAAAGGTTTCGACAAATAATCATCAACACCGTAAGAAAGTCCCTTGACCCTGTATTCAGGTTCGCTCTTCACCGAAAGAATGAGGATCGGAAGCCGCTCGTCCTCGATGCGGATACTGCGCAGAACCGACAAGCCGTCTATGTGGGGAAGCATGATGTCCAGAATGATAAGATCCGGTTTCCACGTTTTCCATTCCCTGAGACCGCAAAGACCGTCAACTGCCGTCATGACATCGTAGCCCCTGAGGGAAAGATTTAATCTCAAGCCTTCCGCGATGTGCCTGTCGTCCTCGATGATAAGGATCTTTTTCCCTCTTGAATGCTCCATGAAATACGCCACCTCTCAATATCCTGACAGGTGTTTCACGTTCTCAGCCTTCAACAGGAACGCGAAGCGGCAGCGTCAGTGTGAAAACGGTGCCCTTTCCTATTCCCTCACTTTCGGCTGTCACCTTTCCCTTATGAATTTTCGCGATCTGCGAAGCCATATAGAGACCGAGACCGCCCCCCTTTGCCGTCATGTTATCAGTATGACCTATCTGGTAAAAGATTCTGAAAATCTTTTTGATTTCTGCCCTTTCAATACCTATCCCGTTGTCCTCAAACTGGATATCCAGGCTTTTCCTCCGGGCAATAAAACGAACGTCAACCCTCGGTGTGGCGGATTTATTGTATTTCACTGCATTTGTCATTATGTTCATGAGGAACATGTCGAAAAGCGGGGGATTAATCGGATAGAATAGCGGTTTCCCGACAGGATTATGTATCCTGATATCACAGTTGGGAAAGAGATCGGCATTTCTCTTATAAAATTGTTGAACCGCATCCACGAGATCCGCGTCCTCAAACTCCTTCCAGTAACTACTGCTCTCAATTCTGGCGAGACTCAGGATGCGGTTGATATTCTCAAGGAGACGGTTCACGTCCTGAATCATGAAACCGATATATTTGATCTGGTCGTCACGGGAAAGATTATATCTCGCAAAAGTATCCAGATAGAGTTTCAGGGATGTCACCGGCGTTTTCAGTTCGTGGGTGAAATTGCTGATAAAGTTCTTCTGCAGCCGGTAGAGCTGCCATGTTTTTTGATAGTATACAAATATGAAGAATATCCCGACAAGGATGATACCTACGAGAAGGGAGAGAACCATGATGACGACCCAGGTCCTGATCTCGAATATCTGGCCGGGGTCGATATGATACTTCTCTATGACCGCTGCGAGTCCTTTGCTCACCCCGATGTACCAGTATATGTAGAGAAAGAGGGAGGCAGCCAGTGCCACAATGGAGAAAATGAAGATTGCAACCGGATGATAAAACCATTTTAATCGGTCCATAGAGAGACTCCCTGGAAATGATCACGAGTACTTCTCTGGGGAGATACGTATATCAGGGTGTAATCCCTGTCAATGGACAAATATTCCCCCACTCCCTTCCGGAGACCGCTTTGTAAAACTTTTGTAAAATCCCCAAAGAGGCCTTTTCATTTCCGCATCTTTCTTTTACAAGAGACATATTTCCAAAGAGGGATCCCCAGATGCAGAAATTACATCCCGTACACCCTATGGGAACAAGCGCCAGGATACTGCTCACAAGCGTGTTCGGTCCCTATGCGCAGAACGACGAATACGGCAGCAGGGAGATCAATCCCATGGAGCTTTACCACAATCAGGTTACACGCATCCAGGGAGGATTTTCTCTCCGGATGTTCCACCGTTCCTTCAGCCTGCTGATGCTGCAGGCAAATATCGATGCTCCCTGTACCGTCCTGGATTTCCCTTCACTCGAAGAGTTCATTCGTGAAATCCGGGAGAATGAATACGACATCATCGGCATCAGCTCCATCATCACCAACTTTTACAAAGTGAAAAAAATGTGCGAGCTGATCCGCGCGCACCGGCCGGATACAACGATTGTTGTCGGGGGACATATCTCCAACAAAGAGAACATTGACCACACAATCGATGCCGACCACATCGTCAAGGGAGACGGAATTCAATGGTTCCGGCGGTTCCTCGGTCAGGATGAAAAAAAACCCATCCGGCATCCCATGGTCTATTCCGGATTTGGCGCCCGGATCACGGGAATCAACCTCCCGCACATAAAGGGACGCACAGCCGCCATCCTGATTCCCTCCGTAGGCTGTCCCATGGGCTGTAACTTCTGCTCCACATCCGCCCTCTTCGGCGGAAAGGGGAAATTCATCAATTTTTACGATACCGGTGATGAACTTTTCTCTGTCATGTGCCAGATAGAGGAGAAACTCTCGGTGCGATCCTTTTTTGTTCTCGATGAGAATTTTCTCCTGCACCGGAAGCGAGCGCTCCGGCTTTTAGAACTGATGGAAGAAAATAGAAAAAGCTGGGCGCTGTATGTATTCAGCTCTGCACGGATTCTTCAGGGATACACCATGGAACAGCTGGTGAGGATGGGAATTACCTGGGTCTGGATCGGTCTGGAGGGCGAGAACAGCCAGTATGGGAAACTGGATGGTGTCGATACCAGGTTTCTTGTGAAAACCCTGCAATCCCATGGGATACGCGTCATGGGGTCATCAATCATCGGACTGGAAAAACACACGCCGAAAAACATCGAGAACGTGATCGAATATGCAGTGAGTCACGATACCGATTTCCATCAGTTCATGCTCTACATACCGAACCCGGGAACGCCACTTCATGAACAACACAGGAAAGAGGGTATACTCCTTTCTGAATCAGAGCTCTCTCTTGCCGATTCTCATGGTCAGTTCCGTTTCAACTATCGTCACCCAAGCATCACGGACGGAAGGGAGGAGGAATTTCTCATCCAGGCATTTCACAGAGATTTCGATGTCAACGGCCCCAGCCTCTACCGCCTCATCAGGACGATGCTGAAAGGCTGGCAACGATATAAGGATCATCCTGACCCGAGGATTCGGGATCGCTTCCAGTGGGACGCAGCACCGCTTCATTCCTCCTATGCGGGTGCTGTATGGGCCATGACGAAGTGGTACCGGGTGAATACGCAGATGTCGGAAAAGCTTACACTCCTCCTTAAAGATCTTTACAGGACTTTTGGCTGGAAAACAAAAATCCTGGCACCGGTGACCGGATACTATATTCTCACAAAACTAAAACAGGAAGAAAAACGCCTCGCGCAGGGATGGACATATGAACCCGGTTCATTCCATGAAAAAAACGCTGCAGCCCTCGCCCTGGAGCACACAGGCACCCGCCGTATCAGAATCGCCATCCCGGAAACACCGCGCTCCGTCCCTGACCATATACCTGCTCACGGTAGCTGAGGTACACATCTATTCAAGACGTTCCCTGAAGTTTCTGAAGTGCGACGGGAAATCAGCGAATCTTATCCTTCCATTCATTGAGTTTCTGCAAAGCCTCCATCGGCGTGATATTCATGACGTCTATTTCCTTCAGTTCGCGCATGATGATATCCTCCTCCTCCGCAAAGAGGCTTAACTGATGCTTGCCCCCAGGGACGGCTCTCCTCCCGCGGGCAATCTTCGGCATACCGACTTCATCGAATTCACCCCTCTCGAGATTTCTCAACACCTCTCCCGCCCGGGCGATGACTTCCTCAGGCACCCCCGCGATCCGTGCCACTTGTATCCCGTAGCTCCGATCCGTCCCGCCTTCCGTAATCTTCCTGAGAAAGATGATCCTGTCTCCCCATTCCTTGACAGCGATATTGTAATTCTTCACCCCCGGCTTGGTGAGCGCGAGGTCGGTCAATTGATGGTAATGAGTGGCAAATAGCGTGCGCGCCCCGATGTGTTTTGCGTCATGGATGTATTCTGCGGTCGCCCACGCGATGCTGAGACCGTCAAAAGTGCTGGTTCCTCTTCCCACTTCATCGAGGATGATCAGGCTCCGCCGGGTCGCATTCCTCAGGATGATCGCCACCTCATTCATTTCCACCATAAACGTGCTCTGTCCCCGGGCAAGGCTGTCCGCAGCACCCACCCGCGTAAATATGCGATCAACAATACCGATGTTCGCTTTTGCCGCGGGCACGAAACTTCCCATCTGGGCAAGGATCACTATGAGTGCGATCTGTCTGATATAGGTCGACTTGCCCGCCATATTGGGGCCGGTGATGATGAGAAGCCGGTTACCGTCCAGATCAAGGTAGAGATCGTTGGGCACAAAACCTTCGGGCAGTGGCATCCGCTCCACGACCGGATGCCTTCCATCCCTTATCTCAATCCTGTCTTCAGAATCAACATGGGGACAACAGTAATTATACCGTTCTGCAATCTCGGCGAGCGCCGCCACCGCATCAACGGTGGCAACGCAGGATGCGGTCGTTTGAATACGCCTGATCTCGGTTGCAATACGATCACGGACTCCGATAAAGAGAGTATATTCCCTCTCTTTCCGACGATCCTCTGCATTCAGCACGGTATATTCGTATTCCTTCAGCTCCTGGTTGATATACCGCTCCGCATTCACCAGCGTCTGTTTCCGGACATAGTCATCGGGAACGAGATGGGTATTTATCTTCGATACCTCGATATAATATCCAAAGATGTTGTTAAAACCCACCTTCAACGAACCAATACCGGTCCTTTTTCGCTCTTTTTCTTCCAATGCGGCAATCCACTTCTTTCCATCTCTACTGATCGTGATCAGTTCATCAAGTTCAGGATCGAAACCCTCCTTGATGATGCCGCCCTCACGGATTGTCAGGGGGGCATCTTCTTTCACTGATCTCTCAATCAAGTCGCAGATATCCTGCATATCATCGATGGACGCGCAGCTTGTACTCAGGAGAGGAGACGCCAAGCTGCCGAGTAAAGACCTGATCTGCGGCAGAACATTCAGAGAGTTTTTCAGAGCGATGAGATCCCGTCCGTTGGCAACACCCATAGATATTCTGCTTGCCAGCCGCTCCAGATCGTAGATACCGCAAAGAGCCTCACGCAGGGTTGCCCTCAGTATGTGATGTTCCTTGACCTCAGATACCGCAACAAGTCTTTGTGCGATTTGTTCCAAATTCACCGAAGGATAGTTGAGCCACCACCGAAGCCTCCTGCTCCCCATGGAGGTTACCGTCGCGTCAAGGATATGGAAGAGCGACCCCTCTTTTCTGTTGTCAGCAATAGTAGAAAATAACTCGAGATTTCTCTTTGCGACGCCATCTAAAACGAGGAAGCTGTCCATTTCATACCATTGAATGGTATTGATGTGGCAGAGGTGTTCTTTTTGCGTTTCCTCCACATACCTGAGAATCGCACCGGCAGCGGCAACCGCCGCTTCTCTCATTAAAATCCCCTGCTGATCCAGGAGTTTATCAGGGAAATACTCCTTCAAACGGGCAACCGCCTGCTCACGATCGAAGTAGTCCGGAGAAAAATAATTGATCCTGCAGCGGGGTTCTCCCCGGGATAATTCCCTGACGATGGCTCTTTCCTGAATGTCATCACCTACAATCATTTCCCGGAAGTCGATCTCGCTTATTTCGGCGGTGAAATATTCTCTGTCCTGCGATTCAGTGACGCGAAACTCCCCCGTGGATATATCCAGAAACGCCAGGCCGAACCTGTCCTCCCGATACGCAAGGGCCGCGAGGAAAGCGTTCTCTCTCGTATTGATATTATCCGCATCCACGAAGAGACCTGGCGTAATGATCCTTACCACCTCCCTCTTTACAATGCCCTTTGCCAGTCTCGGATCCTCTATCTGTTCACAGATTGCTACCTTGAATCCCTTCTCAATAAGTTTCGCAATGTACGCTGAGGCTGCATGATAGGGAATCCCACAAAGTGGAATACTGTCTTTTTTCCCTTTGTTTCTCGAGGTCAGGGTGATCTCCAGAATCCTGGAAGCAGTAACGGCGTCCTCAAAAAACATCTCATAGAAGTCCCCCATCCTGAAAAAAAGAATGCAGTCTTTATACTGCTCCTTGATTTCCAGGTACTGCCTCATGGCGGGAGTCAAATTCATAATGGTCTTCATTCCCACCTGTCACCTTTCTTCTTAAGGTCGATATAGTGCATCCGTTCCACCCGTCCCCGGTCGCTGATAAAATAATTGAGAAACCAACTTATCACGCTGATAATCAGGGCTCCGAACACTGCGGTCCAGAACCCGTGGACCTCGAACCCGGGAATGACGCCAGACACCATTTTCAGCATCAGGGCATTGATCAGGAAAGTGAAGAGACCGAAGGTGAGGATATTGATGGGTAACGTGAGAATAAGAAGAACGGGACGGAAAAGAGCATTCAGAATGCCCAGCAGCGCCGCGGCGAGAAAGGCGGAAGAAAACCCACTGAGAGAAATCCCCTCCAGCAGGTAGGAAGCAAGGATGATTGCCACGGTAAGGATCAACCAGCGCACTAAGAGTCCCATGGTGACGCTTCTCTTTTATAGAAACCGGGCAAACTGCTCCCTCGCTGCTCCGCAGACGGGGCATTCATCCGGCAGCACTCCGTCCGAAACATAGCCGCACACTTTACACACGTAATACGTCGTTTCCCGTTCCTCCATCAGGTGACCCATCGCCTCTTTATAGAGCTTGCCATGAACCTCCTCAACATCCCTGCTCTGACTGAAATGCAGAACGGCTGCCATATTGCCCTCCGCCTCCGCCTGCTTGATGAAGTTATCGTAGGCAACCTCGGCGACCTGCGTTTCTGATTCAAAGCTCGCCGCCAGATTCTCCTCGGTGCTTTTCACTTTTTTTAGAATCTGGAGTGCCCGGGCACCATGGATTTCTTCGGAAAACGCAATGACACGAAACAGTTTGGCAATCTGGGGGTATCCTTCTTCTTCCGCCTTTTCAGCGTAGACCTTCAACCTCAGCGCTGCCTTCGCCTCACCGGTATACGCCTGGTATAACACATCTTCCGTCTTGCTCATCTTGGAAAAACCTCGCTCACTCACGCCCTTCATTCAGGAGAAAACTCATCTTTACTGGCACCGCATACAGGACAGACCCAATCCTCGGGAAGTTTTTTAAATGGAACACCGGGAGGAATATTACTATCCGGATCACCTTTGGAAGGATCATACACACAACCGCATATACCGCATACATAGTTTTCCATCTCTTCATTCTCCCTTCTCTGAATAATAGTGGAACAACGGAACAAATTTCCTCCCTGTTCAATCCAGCAATTTTCACGGGGCTTTATGGAAGAGAACGCCCCCTCAGACCGTAGTTACTTTTTCCCGTAGTTTTTCCGCAATAAGGGTCCCCAGAGAGAAGCATTTTTTGAGAACTTCCCCATCCGGTCTGTGCCTCACACTGAGGGTATCTCCCACCAGTTCCACTTTCATTTCCGAAAGCTCTTTAAGGATCTGCCCCACCGCTTCACCGCTCCATCCGTATGACCCGAATGCCTGTCCGATGAGATTCGCCGGCTTCAAGCCCCGTATATATGTCAAGACGTCCGCGATATGAGGCAACATGTTGTTGTTCAAGGTCGAAGATCCCACGACAAGAGCACCTGCTTCCAGGAGTTCATACACCACATCGCTGCGATGGAACTCATCCATTGACATGAGTTTTACGGCGATACCTCCCTGGGCAAGTCCCTCTGCGATCGCCCTCGCCATCAGTTCTGTACTGTGCCACATCGTGGCGTAGACAATCACCGTTTTCAAGGCAGGTTTCTGGATGGCCCATTGTCCATAGAGTTCAATGATTCCTTTCATATTCCTGCGCCATACCGGCCCGTGATCGGGGGCGATTACCTTGAATTCCATGCCAGAAGATGCCACTCTGTCCAGGAGCTTCAGCACCAGGGATGAGTAAGGAAGGATGATATTGGCATAATATGTGGCCGCCTCGTACCGGAGGATGGCCTCCTCAATCTCATCGTCGAACCTCTCGGAAGTAGCCAGGTGCATTCCGAACGCATCCTGGGAAAACAGGACATGTTCCTCAGCGAGATAGGTAAACATGCTGTCCGGCCAGTGGAGCATCCGCGTTTCCATGAACGAAAGGTTCATGTTTCCCAGATTGAGGCGATCCCCGTCCTTCACCACTGTAATCTCCCGCTTTACAGGGAGAAGTTCCTTGAGGGTCTTTGAACCCATGGGCGAGGCCACTACTTTCTCCGGGTTGATAAGCTCAATGACCTCTGGGAGACACCCGGAGTGATCCATTTCTGAATGGTTGGAAATCACATATTTTATTTTTCCGGGATCAACTACAGAGGCAACCCGGGAAAGCATCTCTTCCCGGAAGGGCTTTTTCACCGCGTCGATAAGGGTAATCTTATCCGCAGTGATAAGATAGGCGTTGTAAGTACTGCCCCTTCTTGTAAGATACCCGTGAAAATCACGGATGGTCCAGTCAATGGCCCCCACCCAGTAGACATGATCACTCACCCTCACAGCCTTGTAGAACTCTTCCATGTCACCACCTCATATCCTCACAACGTAAAATGCCTTCCCAACATGCGAAGGAAACAAGAATAGCACGCAATTCTCGGTTCTTGACAAGAAGGTTGGGTTGTATTATAAGGCGCAACTCAAATCATCACGCCCGTTTTGAAGAAATCGAATGTGAAATTATAGTGAATAAACGGGCTTGTTACCTCATATCCATTTTGGAGGAATTTAGCAAGACAATTTCATTGAACTTACGAAACTTATAAGACTTTTATTGACTTTCACACTTTGTTATACTATTGAGGATCGACGAAATCCGATTGTTCCCCGGTAGCTCAGTCGGTAGAGCAGATGGCTGTTAACCATCGGGTCCGTGGTTCGAGTCCGCGCCGGGGAGCCAGAATATTCATAAGGTAGAACCTCTCATAAGACGTTCTACCTTTTTTTTGTCAACGAAAATGTCGCACAGTACATAGATTAGCGATCTGAGTCAAGAACAGCAGGAAAAGTATTAAACTAATCGCGTGTCAAAATAACAGTTCCCACATTGAACGATTTGTGCTATTCCGCCGGATAAATGCGAAGACATTAACATGAAAAAGAAACTGTTAGAGGAATCGGTTCTCTTCGTCAGTGTTTTAAAATGGACCATAATCGCCGCCTGTTCCGGTGGGATTGTCGGGACAGCCACGGCAATATTTCTGAAAGTGCTCAACTGGAGCACAGTGTATACCGGTCAATATCCATTCTACTTCCTCCTTCTCCCCACGGCGCTATTTCTCAGCGCCCTGACCGTACAGCGCATCGCCCCCGAAACAAAAGGCTATGGAATGGAAAGAGTTATCCAGGCAGTTCATAAGAATTCAGCTCAAATACGGCTCATTGCCGCGCCCACCAAAGCATTCGTCACCATCCTATCGGCAACCTTCGGCGGTTCCGTCGGTCAGATCGGGCCATGCGCCCAAATTGGTGCCGCCCTTACCGCCTTCTCCGCCAACATGCTCAAATTCGATGACAATGACCGAAAAAAACTGGTGATATGCGGGATCAGCGCCGGTTTTGCCTCCGTTTTGGGCGCACCAATCGCGGGGGCGATTTTCAGCTTGGAAGTCCTCGTGGCGGGAAGCATTATGTATGAGGTGTTGTTGCCCTCTTTCGTCGCAAGCATCACGAGCTACCACGTGTCATCGCTCATTGGAATCGTGTATATGCATCACCCACTCGCATCCATACCGCCTTTCACGGAAATAAATTTTCTCAAGGTAATCGCCGCAGGCATGTTCTTTGGACTATGCGCATTTCTTTTCATTGAAATAATGAAACTGGGGGAAAAACTATCCAGGGCGATTCCTTGGTGGGAACCGCTGAAAGGGATCGTCGGAGGGGTTGTTCTTATCGCTCTGACTCTCGTATTCTCCAGAGATTACCTTGGACTTGGCATTGAACTCACCCATCATGTTCTCAAAGGGGGTGAAATCGTCTGGTATGCGTTTTTGCTGAAGACTATCTCCACAAGCATCACCTTCGGTTTTGGCGGCAGCGGAGGTATCATCGCCCCTCTCATCTGTGTCGGTGCCACCGCGGGAAGTCTATTCGGCACCCTGCTGGGTATGGACTGTGCGACATTCGCCGCCATCGGTTTCGTAAGTGTATTATCAGCGGCCGCCAACACGCCAATTGCCACAAGCATTCTCGCAATGGAGCTTTTCGGAAGAGCAATTGGCCCTTACGCCGCGATATCCTGCGTAGTCAGCTTTCTCATTATCGGACATCGGGGCATATTCCCTACACAATTGCTTGCCCTCAGAAAGTCTTCGTCTGTCGAAGTGGAGATAGGGAAAGAAGTAGGTGAGGTGACAACACGTTTCAAACCCCGTGACAAGAGCCTTATCGGAATAGGACTGAAGATCGCAAAGAAAATCAAAAAAAATAAAGAGGAAGGGGATAAATAAAGAATCGAGAAATCTCCTTATTGTTCCCTGACCGTCGATTTTGCCCTGGGTGCTGACTCGCCCGGTTGAACGATGAATTCTTCAGCACTCCCTTTCTCGCTCCGCGGTTTCTGAATATCCTCTTTCCTTTCCATCCCATGGGGTTCCCCTTCCTTTCTTACCCCTACTTCTCCACTTTTTTCAGGTTCACTCATTATCTCTTCATACTCCGGTATGACAATGCCCCTTTTGACCATGATCTCATAGATGCGATCCGAACGGCCTTCCACATAGCGGGACGTCCCTGCAGGGTTGTACCTGCGAGGATTGGGGAGCACGGAGGCCAGACGCGCCGCTTCTTTAGCCGTGAGTTCCGATGCAGCTTTCCCATAGTACCGACGGGCGGCTGTTTCAATACCGAAGAGCCCATCGCCCCATTCCGCAACGTTTAAATATAATTCAATAATCCTCTTCTTGGAAATATTTCGTTCAATCCTCCACGTGAGAATAGCTTCCTTTATCTTTCGTACCGGGTTCTTTGAGGGAGACAGATAAAGGTTCTTTGCCAGCTGCTGGCTTATCGTACTCCCCCCTGCCGCGAATTGTTTCTTTTTTATGTCTTTTTCGATGGCTTTCTGTATCGCTTCGAAATCAAAACCTTCATGTGACCAGAACTTGTCATCCTCGGCGATGATTACCGCCTTGATCACATAGGGAGAAACGTGCGATAAAGGCACCCACTGATGAATGATTTTATTCTTTTTTCCCTTTCTTTCCCACTCTTGTTCGCGATACTTCATAAAAGCCGTCTTTTTCGGATATGTCTTTTTAAGCTCGGAAACATCAGGATAAATAAAATAGAGCCCCATATCCAGGAGCAACGCAGAGGCAAGGACCACAACAATTATGGTAAATAATCTTTTAATCATCAAAATATCCCATCATTACCATTATTTATAAGCGCTGAGAGCGTTCACCTCAAGGAGAGAATAAATACGGTCACGAGTGCTCTTCATATATCAAATTTTACCATTATGAAAGGTTTGAAACGTTATTTCATATTGTTTTTTTTGGACATTATCCCTCCAGGCGAAAATTCACACAGGCGAAAATTTACTTTGACTTGCAAAGCTTTTTTTTGTAGAGATATCCTTTAGTTCATCTGTGTGCAGTTTGTCATCCATTGTCAAAATCTGTGCACCGTTCCCAAAATGGGGGATCCCCCGAATGAAAAAGAGGAGGTACTTCATGATGAAACGGCAGATTTTCCTATGGATGGGACTGGTTGTCCTGTTCGTTGCATGTGGCTTCTGCCAGGAAGCCCTTGCAAGGGAATATATTGTCAAGCGGGGCGATAATCTCGCCAAGATCGCAAAAAAATTCGGCACCACCCCACAGGCCCTGAGAGAAGCCAACAGTTTACAGAGCACCGCTCTTAAACCAAAACAGGTTCTCATCATTCCCGATCAGGGCAAAAAGCAAGCCGCAAAATCAAAGAAGCGCAATTCCCATAAGGCGGGCCACTATGTGGTGAAAAAGGGAGATACCCTTCAAATCATTGCAAAAAAAACCGGCCATTCCGTGAAGGAACTCCAGCGCCTGAATCACGTCAATCCAAAATCGTTGCGAATCGGTCAGAAACTTGCTCTCTCAAAGCCATATCGCGCGCGAGACCTCACAATAGCAAGGATCGATGAACCAGACGATGAGACAGAAGTCGATGACCTGCTGGATGAAGACGAAGAAGTTGTGATGAACGATGAAACCAGCGAAGTGGGAGAGGACGTCGAGTCAAGCTCCGACCCATTGGGTAAATGGAACAGCGCCTATGAGAGGTCGTTATTCATAAGAGTTGCGAAAGGCTTCATGGGCGCTCCTTATCGCCTGGGTGGATCAACGGTAAGAGGTTTAGATTGTTCCGCATTTGTAAAAAAGATCTACCAGTTCTTCGATGTCAGCCTTCCCCGGACGGCGAGGGAGCAAGCCCGTGTCGGCAAGCGCATATCCCGGGAGGAACTGGCGGAGGGTGATCTTGTCTTTTTCAATACGAGGCGGGCGTTCGGTCATGTCGGTATTTACATAGGGAACAATGAATTCGTCCATGCCGCAGCGGGACGTCAAAGGGTAGTCAGGATAGACACGCTTGACAAACCATACTATAATAAAAGATTTGTAAAGGCTGTCCGTGTGAAAGAACTGGACGACGGGGTATAATTTACACAGCCTCCCGCTGCATGAGACATACTTTAAATAAGGGGACTGTTTGTGTCCCTTTTTTATTACCGAAAATGTAAACGATGTGCCCCCAATGCGATTCATGCAGATATTTTTCTATTGATTTATTCACATAGCACTTATACTCTACAATAAATGCCTGGAATGTGAGAAAGGCATAGTCATATAATCTAAATAAATACATTTAGTTAGTAGGCACAGGTGCAACCGGGAAGAACAATACAGAGGCACCGGAATCCACTCAAAAAGGAGGCAATAATGAACAGGAAAGTATTCGTCGTCATCCTCATCCTTACGTTTCCCCTTTTTTTAAGCGGCTGTCTGGTAACGGAAAGTAAATACATGAAAAAAGTTGCTGAAGCGGATACCCAGGCAAAGGAACTTGCATCCCTCCAGCAGAAGTACGAGGATCTTACAAAGGAAAATACCCTGCTGAAAGACAAAATAAAAGAACTCACGGCTGACAGGGACCAGCTCAAAGAGGCTTTTGCCAATGCAACCAAGGCAAAAGCCGATCTGGAAAACGTCCTGCAGGCCAGATCGGATGACCTGACAAAGAACGTCATGGAGCTAAAAAAGAGGACCTCAGACCTTGACTCAGAAAATAAGGCCTTGAAGGAAAACATCGCTCAACTGACGAAGAGCAAAGAAGAAGACCAGTCGATAAAAAAGGCCCAGGATGAGCTCCTTCAGGAAATGAAGTATGAAGTCGCCAAGGGGCAGATCACGATCACGGAATTGAAAGGAAAATTGACACTGGATGTAGTGGAAAAGATCCTTTTCGATTCCGGCGAAGCAGAAGTGAAACGGGAGGGACTGGCAGTCTTGAAGAGGGTTGTGGATATCCTCAAAAACGTGAAAGATAAGACGATCCGTGTCGAAGGCCATACGGATAATATTCCGATAAAAGGCCATCTCGCGAAAATATACCCCACCAACTGGGAACTCTCGTCAGCCCGGGCAATCAACGTTACCCGGTTTCTCCAGAAACAGGGACTTGATCCTGTGATTCTCTCCGCCACAGCATATGGTGAGTATAAACCAATTGCCGACAACAGCACTTCCGAAGGACGGGCCAAAAACCGGAGGATAGCCATCGTTCTCCTCCCGAAAGATTGACAGTGTGAAATTGACACATGGGTAAGACAATTTCCGAAAAAATTATTGCAGCCCACCTTGTTTCCGGCAAATTTATGCCCGGTGAAGAGATAGGAACAAGAATCGATCAGACCCTGACGCAGGATGCTACAGGAACCATGGCATATCTGCAGTTTGAATCATTAAACATACCGAAAGTAATGACCGAACTTTCGGTGAGCTATATCGACCACAACACCACCCAGATCGGATTTGAAAATGCGGATGACCACAGGTATCTCCAAACTGTTGCCCAGAGGTACGGCATTTATCTGTCCCGCGCCGGAAACGGCATCTGCCACCAGATACACCTGGAGAGATTCGGAAAACCGGGGAAAACGCTTCTTGGATCCGACAGCCATACCCCTACGGGTGGGGCTCTGGGGATGATTGCCATCGGTGCCGGCGGCCTTGATGTCGCCCTGGCAATGGCGGGAGAACCCTTTTATTTTGCCTGTCCCAGAATAATCAGAATCAATCTCGTGGGCAAGCTTCCCCCCTGGATCTCCGCGAAAGACATCGTCCTTAAAATACTCCAGACATTTACGACAAAGGGAAACCACGGATACATTTTCGAATTCGGGGGAGACGGTCTGTCAATACTATCCGTACCGGAAAGAGCCACCATCGCCAACATGGGAGCCGAATGCGGGGTCACGACCTCAGTGTTCCCCAGTGATGAGATGACAAGAATTTTCTTGAAGTCACAGAAACGCGAGGATGACTGGCGTGAAATCAAGGCAGATCCAGATGCCCGGTATGAAAGGACTCTCGACATCGACCTTGCCGAACTGGTGCCTCTCACAGCCCGGCCTCATAGTCCGGATAATGTCTGTGCCGTCAGAGACATAGGAGAAATCGAGGTAGATCAGGTCTGTATAGGAAGCTGCACAAATTCATCATACAAAGACCTCGCCACAGTCGCGAAAATCCTGAGGGGCAAGGTAGTCCATCCCGGGGTGAGCTTTGTCGTCGCGCCGGGATCGCAACAGGTTCTGGAAAATCTCGCCAAGGATGGCTACCTCTCGGACCTTCTCCACTCCGGAGCAAGAATCATGGAAAGCGCCTGCGGATTCTGTATAGGAAACAGCCAGAGCCCCCGGACAAAGGGAATCTCCCTGAGAACATCCAACAGGAATTTTTTAGGCAGGTCAGGCACGATAGACGCGGAGGTATATTTAGTGAGTCCGGAGACGGCGGCAGCGGCGGTGATTACAGGGAGATTTACCGATCCCCGCGACCTCGGGATAGATCACCCCGAAGTAACGATACCTGAGGAGTTCCATATCAACGACAGCCTCATTGTAACACCGGACAAAACAAAAGATTCCTCTTCCATAGACGTCTACAGGGGGCCGAATATAGGTCCCCCCCCGAGAAATGATCCATTCCCCGAGACAATCGGCGGCATTGTCACCATCAAGGTGGGAGACAAGATCACAACGGACCATATCATCCCTGCGGGCGAACGAATGAAATACCGTTCCAATATTCCCAAATATTCAGAATACTTCTTTGAACTGCTGGACAGTACTTTCTACAAACGGGCAAAGAAAGTTAAAGATGAGGGAAAACACAATATCATCATCGCCGGGCACTCATACGGACAGGGTTCATCAAGAGAGCATGCCGCCCTGTGTCCCATGTATCTGGGCGTAAAAATGGTCATGGCAAAATCCATTGAGAGGATCCATTCGGCAAACCTGATCAATTTCGGGATACTACCCGTCATTTTTAACGATGAGGAAGACTATGAAAAGACGAGTCCGGGAGATATCCTCGAAATACCGGACGTGAGAAGGGTTCTTATAGAAAAGGAGGAAATCTCTGTTCGCAATGTTTCCAGGGATAGATCCTTTAAAGTTTCTCACAATCTGTCGGCCAGGCAGAAGAATATCCTGCTCGCCGGAGGAGCTCTCAATCTGAAGTTCACATAACCACATGTTATCATGCCAACCATTGCCGACATTTACCGCCGCTGTATCGCCGGACCCTTCAAGGCTGAACTGACAGCCCAGAACGTTTCTCTCTACCATACCTCTCCCTTCACGATCTATTGCGAAAAGTTCGTACCGGAAGCAGAAAAAGACCCTTTGAGTCCCTACCGCGAACTTCTCCAGGAAAGAGGCATTGAACACGAGCGAAGGATTTTAGAACAGGAATATCCCCGGTGCCGTCCCATCACTTTTGAAACCACAGAAGAAGGATTCAAGCTCCTCCTGCATGAAATGGCCAAAGGTGCTGAAGCCATTTACGGTCTGCCCCTCCTTTTTCTCCCGGAAAACATGCAGGGGAAAATCGATATCCTGGAGAAAAGGGATGACCACCCTTCTGTTTTCGGGAACTTCCACTACATCGTCACGGAAATCAAACTGGCGAAACACATCAAAAAAGAACATGTCCTTCAGGGTGCGTTCTACACGTACATCCTGTCTCAAATACAGGGCCATCTTCCCCACACATTCCGTATCATCAATCACGACAATCAAGTACGGGAATACTCTTTTGCAGACTGTGAGGAAGAACTGCGACAGGCTGTCCAGGGAACAAAGTCAATTCTGGATGGTACAGTAGTGCCGACTGCCACATACAATGCGTCGGAATGGCCATGGGAACGCTACACCAACCACGAGGCAATCCGAAACAGGGACGTCTCCCTCATAGGACATGTGGGACCGAAAACAAAGGAAAAACTGGTGGCACGAGGTTTCAAAAAGATATGGCATGTTGCCTCCACCGGGATTGATGACCTGTCGGAAATCCCGGGAATCAGTAAATCCACCGCCCGGAAAATAATCCTGGGCGCCCGGTCTCTCGTAAAAAACGAGCCAATCCCAATCGACCCGTCGGTGCTGAATATCCCGACGATTTCTACGGAAATATACCTGGACATGGAGGGCACAGATCAACCCGATCTGGAAGATGCGGTCGATC
>Ga0194110_10001197_pt1 | contig 33308 bp, 20 predicted proteins | sample TA2Kig1200mmetaG_FD_146192 | JGI IMG/M metagenome (GOLD analysis project Ga0194110, IMG submission 146192) | Freshwater microbial communities from Lake Tanganyika, Tanzania - TA2015032 Kigoma Deep Cast 1200m | ecosystem: Environmental > Aquatic > Freshwater > Lake | place: Tanzania: Lake...
GTGTAAACTATTACCTCATCCGTAGTCGTACAAACAGAATCCGTAATCATGGCGACATAGGTGGTGGTAAAGCTTGGAGCTACACGGAATACCGGACCCGTGCTGAGCACGGTGGTCGTTCCTTGGACCATCCAAGCCACTGCAGCTGGGTTGCGGACACTCACCGCACCACAGAACTGACGTGTCGTAAAGGTCGGGTTTGGCGCGGAACCGCCATACCCTACGTTGGGCCCTGTGTAGATGACCATATTTGGATCCACAAAGGTGTCAATTTGAGAAGCGTAGGTGGTGTAGATCATGGATGCACCCGTACTACCGACAAAGAAACCATAGACCGCACCACTTGGCATGGCGAAATTCGCTGGCATAGGCACACCCACCAAATTGGTTGGAATAAGGCCTGCATTGTTGGCGGTTACCGGATATCCGGTTACGATTTGAGTCCAACCTGGGCTAGCAATGCTTGGGGGACCGTTGATCGGCGTTGTGCTATACCAAACATCAACCGTAGCAGCAGCAGAACCCGAAAGCGGCACCAAAATGGAGTCGATGGTAATCGCATTGCGAGCACGCAAGTTAAAAGTTATACCACCTGAACCATTACCACCCTGGGTACTTGCACGGAGCACAGTTGATGAAGCAAAACCAGTGGTCGTAGCGCTTAACGTAGCGGTATCTCCAGGAGTTACCGTGGTATCGTTCCCGGCAAAGACGGTAAGGTAATTATCGGTGTAGGTGCGTGGCAAGGAAGTATCCACAAGGTTAGAGGCATCCAAGGCCGTAACACGGTAACGAACAGGAACATTGATGGAACCCGCGGGGACCGTACCCACCCATCGGTCATTGGTGGCGCTGTAAGTCATCGGCGTAGAGGAGTATCCAATACCGGACAAATCGTATTGAAGGTTGACTTGTGTCAAGGCAGCACCTTGAGGGGCTAAAGCAATCTGAGCCTCGACATCGTGAGAAGTTGGTGTACAAGTCGCAGTCGATTGAGAAACCGAAAGGATTCTTGGTGAAAGTGGATTCCAAATTTTGAAGTTATCCAAATCAAACCAAACGTCAATGCCACTCGTCTGCTTGAACTCAATCCGTACATAAACCGATTGACCGACAAAGGACGCCAAGGAAACCGTACGCGTACGGTAGTTGGTATCCGCCACATGATTGCCGGCATGAATGGTGTCCACCAATTGGTACGTACTACCACAAGTATTCGATACCAAAACTTTGATGGTATCGCCAGCACCTAAAGGAACAGGGATACCTGGCCACGCCCATCCGGACCATTCCGTAATCTTATAATCAAACTCCAGGTTATGACCTGCCTGTATCGGACCAACTAATTTGGTATTTAACGAACCGGTTAGGGTCGAGAACACATTAACCCGAAGATTTCCACTTTGACCTACACCCGCAGCAGCAGTAAACATGTTGGTGGCAGGGCTAGGCTGCAAGAAAGTGGGGAAACCGCTGTTAAAGTTGGCAATAATTGGCGTAGAGATTGGTGCCGTATTAACTACGGTGATGTTACGACCATCGTTCACTGGGAAAGCATCGTTAGGAAGTGCCGTAGCGCCACGCACCACATAAGAACCGGGCAACGAAAGGTCGGCACGGGTGGTGAAGAGATATTGAACGGTATCCCCGGGGTTCACCGTACCCGTATAAGTTTCCACAACCGGTGTAGCCCCATTCACGGAATAAGAAACAGGGAAATTGGATTGTGCTGCGGAACCAAAGTTGGAAATGCGTACGGTAACCTGCTCTTGCGTACCCAGAACACAACCGGAAACTGGTGCGGTGACCGCGAAAACACCCATATCCACTGCTGGTGGCAAATCAATGCTGATATCATCAACACCTAAACCTTCGAATTGGTCGAATCCATCAGAATAGAATGCAACGCGTAACAAAACACTGGGTTGGAAATTGAGTGCGGCAAGACTATGCCTTGCAATGACCCATCCTCCGGATGTGGGGGGAACAGTAGTGGCAGTACTTCCGGTCCAAACCATACGACCTGTGTGCGGTCCTGAGGTTAAGGTATCGTTGTACCAATTAGAGAGCCCAGATGAACCGTTACCCAGAACAATCCAAGTATTTCCGCCATCAAGACTGTACTGTACTTGACCGCCATCCCAGCCTGCTTCGGCATGCCACCAAACCTTCATATTCAAAACTGCATTGAACACGGACGCAAAACTCAAACAAGGTGACTGAATATAGCTCGCCTCGTTGGTGTTGTACAATCCCGTCAAGTTGGTCACCCAAGATGCCGAACCACCTCCTGCTGAATTAATTACAGTCCCTGCGGGAGCACCCAGAGCCCACGATGAATTAGCTCCACCAGAGGTCCAACCCGCTGGCCCGTTCTCAAAGTCCTGGGAGTATGGGAACTGGCTAACAAGCAGATAAGAGGTAACCAACCTATTCACGCCGTTGTTGGACGGATCACCGTCGTTGGCCGATGCAGTAGCAGCTGCAATATTGTAAGGGCCGGCCACGGACAAATCCGCGGTGGCGGCAAAGGTATACGACAAGGTATCACCAGGATTTACTGGACCGGGGATTACCTCGTTGATGGCGTTACCACCGTTAATGGAGTAAAACACGGGAATATTGCTTTGGGCTGCCGTTCCAAAATTCCGAACGCGAACGGTAACATTCGATGCGGAACTCAATCCACAACCATCGTTGGGAGAAGTAATTGCAACCACACCCATATCCACGGCAGGAGGAGTAACAATTTGGAAATTATCGACGTCAAAATCTACATCCAAGCCACTCAATTGACGGAAGCTTAAACGAACTTTTACAAAACCTCCTGCAATCGAAGTTGGAACGGGAACGGTGTAGCGAGCAAAAGCATTGCTTGAAACATGGTTAGCCGCTGTAATAAAATCAACCAAATTGTATGAAATACCACAATCACCTGACATAAAAATCTTGATCGTATCACCTGCGCCCATTGGTATAGCAATTCCAGGCCAGGTTGAAGGCCAATCGGTGATCTTATATTCAAACCTAAAGACATCCCCTTGTGATACAGGACCAACCAATGGGCCTTCCAAATCAGCGGTCAACGTTCCAAAAACATTCCGTCTCAAACAGCCCGATTGACCAACACCGGCGGTAGCATTGCGGGTCATGTTGGTAGTGAAGCCTGCCGGCACAGCCGTACCGGTATTGAAATCCTGGGTATAAGGGATTGGATTAGCAACCTGAACCGCAACAGCCCTGGTGGTGGTGTTGTTCGCCAAATTGCCATCCGTGGCTACAGCCAAATTACCCGCCAAGGTATAGGCACCTCCAATGGACAAATCAAGAAGATTGGTCACCGATATGGTCATGGTGGAAGCGGTATCCAAAATACCGGAATTGATGGTAGCAGTGAACGACTGAGGAATTGGACCGGAGACATTCACAGCGACCGTGGCAGGATCCAAGGAAAAGTCGAAGGCCGTTAATCCCACGTTACGAATGGTTGCCGTCAACGGTTGACCAGCCGCAGGACAAGACACCGAGGCATTCACGCTCACCAATCCAAGGTCAATGGATGATGGCGTGTATTCAAAGGCACCCATGTCTGGTGTCACTGGATTTCTAGGACCACCGGTGCGGTCAATAGTGACATAACTAAGAGGCGTACCCAAATTGTCCATGGCCGCGGACGATGGTATTGCATTGGTGATGTTTGCAAAATTCGGCGAAATACTTACCGAGTTGGCATCGCGGCCAGAGGCCGTGGTCCAAGCCGCCAAAGTGTTGTAGTTGGTTGCTGTAGAGGTGGTAACACCAACCAAGGGGCGAGCCGCCGGCGCACCCGCATTATCTTCCAAACGGATATTGTTGTAATTGGATTGAATGGAATCGCGTGCATTAGCCAACGAAATGTAAATACCACGAATCCCCGTAGGCAGGGTCGCACCTGCGCCCGCTTTGGCGTAAAAAATATTATTCCCTACGCTAATCGTTGCGTTGGTTGCGGCGGTTGTAGAACCAAGAATGTGCAACAAACCGTACGCTGTCGTACTAGTGCTGCTCACCACATAATTCACGGTATTGTTGGCTACGTCAGCATAATCCCTAGGATTCAAAGGAGGTGTCGTTGCCGTAGAAAAAGATGGAGAGAAATAGATTGGGTAATGTGTCGCCGTCGCGGTGATATTCGTTCCGGAAATCACATTGTTCACAACGCGGTTGGTGTTGGCAGGGTCTCCATTAAAATTGAAGAAATAAATAGGATAAACGGGCAGTATTCCCTGAATGGTATTCTCCGAAACGGTTGCTTTGTAACAACGGCTGAAATAGATTCCATTGCCAAAAGTGGCGGTTGGATGCATTCCGTCCAACAAATTGTTTTGAACAAGGCAATTGCTCACGCTAATCAAGTAAATTCCGTTGTAGCGACAACGGTTAATGGTATTTGAAGTAACCAGTAAGCCTGAGGAATAAGCGGACCCGACAGATCCGCCGTTACCGGTTTGGTAAATACTGTTGTAAAAGTCATTGAACTGGTTGCCGATGATGCTCACCCCGTTACAATCGCCCAATCGAACAGCGTTGCTCGCAAAGTTGGAAACACCAAGCAAATCGTTGAAGACACAGCCCGTAACCGAGGCATTGTGAGCACCGGTATTGAAGTTGAGGGCGGCGGAGGTGGTTGAGCCGATGTTGGCACGGGCAAAGGTCAAGGAGCTAAAGGAGACCCCTGGAACCGAGACATTGAAGGTATGACGAGCGCCGGATACGGGAGATGTAGTGTCGTTGTACAGAATTACATCGGCAGCAGAACCGGTTAGGCTGCTAAAGCCAATCGTGGTGGAACCCCCCGCACCTACGATGCTGGTAAGATCATACCCCCCTGTTGGCGAAAAATAAGTACCTGCTTCAATGAGGAAATTGATGGAACCTGTGATACCCGCTTGACGCATGACATTGACTGCCGCAGTCACGGTAGGGAAATTAGCAGTTGCAGAGGAACCGATAACGTAAGTACCACCACTCATCGCCAAGATGTAATTGCGCGTTATCGTATCATTCGCCTGATTAGCGTCAGGGCCTAGTCCATTGATATTGCTGACATGGGATGTCACGTTGAAAGAACCTGATGCCGGTGTCGTTAGGCCTGTTGTGAAGGTGTGGTCAGCAGTTTGCCCTGTTGTTAAGTTACCTGTCCATGCTTCTGAAACCAAAGATCCTCCCGTCATTTGGTACTCAAGGGTTGCTGAAGTAATCGCATTGAGACCGGTATTCCTAATTCTTAAGGTAACCGGCGAAGGGGTGGATCCTGTCAAAGGCGGAACAGGAGCTTCGATTGACATTGCTTGCAGGTCGGTGCCAGATGGTGTGGAGAAACGATAAACAGAGCCTGAATCTGGGTAAATCGACGATGATAACGTCATTGTTCCAGCCGCACTTGCACTTAGCGTAGGAGCAGACCACGAAGTCGTGGAGCTTAAACTCAGGAAATTGGTTGCCGTAGCAGCGGGTTCAGCACGTAGGCCCAGCATTCCAGTATAGGATCCGGTACCTGCACCCATTACGCCGAAAGCCACTTCGACGGAGTTGGTGGTTTCTAGCAAACGAATTTGGAAATTGTAGTTATTGCCGGTTGCATTATAGGCTCGGTATCCTTTCCACTGAACCACGCAAACCCGGTTAGGAGCCGTTCCAATGGTCTCGATCCGAATGGACGAGTTGGTTTGACCCTGTAAATCGCGGGCGAAACCGGCGATTTTGGCAGCAAGGGCTGCAGGTGTGATGGCTAAAGTGGATGAAAGCGGGGTATATCCTGATGTCGTGGCCGTGCTCACCGAAGGGGTTAAAGTGGATGAACCTAAGCATACCCATCCGTTGGCATTGACCGCCAAACGGTCATAGACAAACCCGTTGTAGGTGAAATCAAAACCAATCGGAAACCCAACTCCCGTAGCGCCAGAGCCGCCGGCCAAGACAGCCGGGTCAACAAATACCTCATCATCCGTTGATGCTGAGCCCAGCAGATAACCCCCGGAGATTTCATTGTATGCCGCAGTTGTTCTACCGTATTGGTAAAGGGGCAGCAATTGAACTTGAGCAAACACCGTGGTCTGCACGAGAGGGATCAAAGCAAGCAGTAAAAGGAGCATTGCCAGTCTTTGTAAGTGCTTTTTCATAGCCAAAAGTTTATTTGTTCTAAAATTAATCGATTTTATTTGAAATTTTTCAATTTCAAAAAAAAATAAAACAAAATTTTAAGGCAGAGGTTCCCCACACCCCCCTCACGCAGTTTGGTATTGGGTCAAAACCCGGAACCGTCCACATCCCCGACACATTGAACCTGCAAGTTCAAGGTTATCGGTTGACCACTGCTGACCGAAATTCGACTTTCTTGGCCCAGCCAATCACCGAGGGCAAAGCCGCTGAGGCGCCCGTAGGCTGTTTGAAGGCCCAAATAAGTGCTAAGCGGAGGATTCATGGTCGTCCACAGGGAGACCGCTTGCCCCAAGGCATCCCCGGCCGTAACGCAGGCTCGAGTTATCCCTCCAAAGCCTCCGCAAGGACCGTTTTCCCGAAGAAGAAACTCCATACGGACCGGCAATTGACCCGATGGAAAGGGCTGTGGCGAGGCTTGACCAAAGAAAGTGAGCGGCTGCAATTGAATTCGATGCCTTCCGGAACCCGCCAAGACGGTGGATAAAGGGGATGATGGGCTTCCCCAAGTCCCTACCGTGTACCCTGCAATGCCCAATGAATCCGTCGAGGCACTCAGGCGCGCTTTGGCCCCGTTGCTCCCCAAGGCCGATCCCGTTGGTGCCTGGTAGGTCAAGGTCATTGGATTGGGATTGCTCCAAAGGTTACCGAAGCGAAGGGCGATTTGCAAGGCATCGGTAGCGCTGATGGCCCCGCTTGCATTCACATCGGCCGCCTCCAAGCTCAAACCGCTGAGATTTGCCGTGCGAGCAAAATGCCTGGACACTTGCAATGCATCGGTCCCATTCACCCCTGCCGTTGCCCTCAGCGAACTCGCTCTCACCTTGTAGATGCCGGATTCCAGCCCTGTCACGGTGAATTGCCCTTGGGCGTTAGTCACGGTCGCGGCAAGCAATTGACCATCACCTTCACGGTAAACCCCTACGGTCCCTTGGATACCGGAGCCGGAAGAGTTCGCGTAACGAATTTGACCGCTCAGGGTAGACTGCAAGCGTAATCCCGACCCTACCAGGGCAAATGCCTGGGGCTGATTACCGCTCAATGCTCCTTTGTGAGAAACCTGCACGGTGTACAGGCCTGCCGATGGCGTTGAAAGTCGGACTTGTTCGATGTTGTCCCGGGTATTATCGCCGGTTTGGGCGGCCGTTGCCGGTTGACCAGCCACCAACCGGTAAGGTTCAAAGACGGCACCATCGCTGTTGCGGACCAATCGTATATCCAAATCATTCACCAAAACGGGGGTCGCATTGTTTATGGTATAGGTCGAAACAGGCGCAGCAGGGTCGTTCCATGCCACAGTCAAGACCAACGGCCGTTGACCATCGTTGTAAAAGGTCCTGGAGTACGTGCCCGAATTGGAAAGGCTCAAGGATTCCAGCATGGTGGTATCCCCTCTGCCGGCCATCAATTGAACCGCCCCCTCCGCATTCAACAAGCCCCAACCGTACACAGGGTCAGGCCCCGGTTGTCCGGCTTCCAAGGCGGTATGGCAAACCAAGGCTTTGAGTTGGGCAGAGCTGAGGGCCGCGACCGGTGTATTGACATTTTGATTCCGCAATTCCATCCAGCGTTGTTGGATAAGGGCCAAGGTCCCCGTCACGGCCGGTGAAGCCATGGAGGTACCGCTGTAGGTGGCATAATCCGTATTGCTGCCTGCAGTACAGGAATACAAGGAAACTCCTTTGGCCACAATATCGGGTTTGATGCGGCCATCATCCGTGGGGCCCCAGCCGTGAAAGGTGCTGGGAACTACCTGAGATGGAGAAGTATAAGGCGATGTTAAGCCTTGGACAGCGCCCACGGTCAGCACATTCTTGGCAACCCCAGCATGCGATATGCAATCGTAACCAAGGGTTCCCCCATCCTTCTGACGCGTGGTGTTGCTGTTTACCCAATTTCCTTGGCTATTGCTCCAGACCCTGTGGGTAGTCCCCGCGGTGGGGCCCTGCCCCCGGTCATTCCCCGCCGCTTTGACGATTAAATAATTGGGGGCATTGTTGGCAATCAAATCCCAATCGCGAGCCTGCTGCGAATAAAGCCCAAAATCAGCACATGCGGTATCGTTCTCTCCGCCCCACCAAAACCATCGGTCGGTCCCAGAATTGTCATAATCCCCCCACTGCCAACCTGTTATAAGCCCGTAAGAGTGATTCGAGACCAAGAGTCCCTGAGCAGCGGCCGTCGCCATTTCGCTCTCATCGTTGCTCCAATCGTAGGCATCCAGGCTTGCGGCCCAGGCCATTCCTTTGGCCGAAGGCTGCTCCCCAGAAGCAATCATCGTCCCGGCCACATGGGTCGCATGGTTGCTGTTGGTGGTATTCCCATCCCTTTGGACCACCCTACCCGTCAATTCCTGATGAGTTCCACGCACGGCACCCCCATCCCATATCCCAAGTTTTGTGTCAAAAAAGAAAGGCTGAGGACCATTGGGACCATTAACGCAGCAAAGGGTAAGCCGCTGCCCGTTCAGGTTCAAACCAAGGCCACCCCCCGACCAAAGGCGGTCCGTTCGGCTGGTTTGGGCAGCCCCCAAATTATTCGTTTCGTAGAAAAGAGGGGGCAATCCCCCGTCTCTCAAGGATTTGAATTCCGAGATTCTATCTCCCTGCACCACGCGAAGGGGTAAGGATCGTGCCGCCCAGATGCGACGCCCTTCGGCATTCTTTTTTCGGTGCAATCCCCCCCATTCCTCAGCAAGGCCAGCCAGCGATGCATTAAGCTTCATTGATTCGAGACTCAGTCTCGGGCTCTGACCTTCTACCGCAGGAGATTCCTTACCAGGCATTGGCAGGGAATCTTGAGCAAATACCGAAAAGGAAGTCCCCATCAAAAGGAGTACTGTCGGTAAATTTTTCAAGACGCTCAAAGGCATGGGATTCAAGTGGGAAACAAGGTGCTCTAAACAAAGATAGACCCTCAAACTTTAAAAAGTTCCCTTTGCAAGAGGTGTATTCAAAACAAACGGGCCATCAAAAAAGGCCCGGATGAGATTGATTTTGAGGAGGGGGTGGGCGCACACGGATTCGAACCGCGGACCCTCTGCTTGTAAGGCAGATGCTCTGAACCAGCTGAGCTATGCGCCCTTAATGGGCTGCAAATATAAGCCAAAATGAAGCGTTATCACCTAACCATTGCCCTTTCTTGGGGTGCTCCGTTATAATTTCAACCCACCATGCGCTCCATCTATTACCAAAACAGCCGTTGGAAATTCGTCTTGCTCCTGATCGCCTTGATCATTGGGGGCCTTTCGTTATACTACACCAACCGAATGGTCCACAGCGTACGCAAACAAGAGCGCAAAAACATGGAGCTCTGGGCCAATGCAACCAAGGCCCTTAGCCTCAGTGGGGAATTTGATGCAAGCCTCGAGGTTCTGGTGGAGATCATTCAGGCCAATGACAATATCCCCGTAATCCTCACCGATGCCAATCGATCCATCCTTTCCTATAACAATATCAACGACAAGAAAGCAGCGAAGCCAGGGTATTTGGAAAATTTGATTTTGGAGATGGAAACCCAGCACCCGCCCATTATTATTCAAGCAGGAATGGATAACACTAATTATATTTTCTATTCAGATTCTCTGCTCTTGTATCAACTTCGCTATTATCCCCTGTTCCAGCTGCTGGTGATTTGTATTTTCTTAGCCATATCCTATGCGGCTTTCAACACCAGTCGGCGCTTCGAACAAGATTATTTGTGGGTGGGCATGGCCAAAGAAACCGCCCATCAATTAGGCACTCCAATATCCTCGCTCATAGCCCTGCATGCCCAAATGGAATCGAACCTTGGAGAGGCCTTGGCTTCGAATGCCTCTACCATTGTGCCTTCCCGGGATGGACTTTGGTTGAACACTTTTGCCAAAGACCTTCAACGACTTGAGAACATCACCGAGCGATTTTCGAAAATTGGCTCGACCCCTGTCATGGAACGTTTATCCATGACCGAAACCTTGGAACACAGCTTGGATTATCTCCAATCCCGAACACCTTCGAACATTACTTTTACCAAAGAAATTGCGGCCGATTTGCCCCCCATACCGCATAACCGTGCACTCATGGAATGGGTGATTGAAAATTTGGTCAAAAATGCAGTAGATGCTATGCCGAACGGGGGGCTATTGCATTGCCATCTGCATCAAATAAGGCAACACCTGGTCCTGGACGTCCGCGATACCGGGATCGGCATCCCCCGCTCTCGGCATCAACTTGTTTTCAAACCGGGGATATCCACCCGACGCCGCGGTTGGGGACTTGGTTTGACCTTGGCTCGTCGTATCGTGGAGCTCAATCACCATGGGAGCATTCGGGTTTGGCATTCTGAAACCAACAAAGGAACCACCTTCCGTATTCGTTTACCCATGGAAGGGCTTCATAAGCGCAAGACCAGGCTCGGTAAATTTTTCAATCTTTATCCATGATGACCATCTTAAGCCATCGTTGTAACATCGTATGCTTCGTGCTTTGGATCACCGCGTCCCTGACCGTCTATAGCTTGCCTGCCTCTTCGATGGAGCCTGGAGTAACGAGCGATATCTTCCCCACGCCGAATAAACCAAGGCTACTCAAGCACCCTCCTTGGAAAAGACCCTTGTGGCAAGTGCACACCGTTTATGGGCTGTACAGTGCCGGCGGGGATTTGGGAAATCGGTTTGGGCCATCTTCCATTGTGGGCCTCGAATTGCAACGGCAGTCGCCTCGTCATAGTTGGATTTGGAGCCTGCGTGGAGGTCATCTCTTTGGAGCACAAGTCAAAGAAAGTTCCCTCTTTGGGGCCATCGCTACCGCAAACGGGGATATTATCACCACCAATGGGGTCTTTGAGGATTACCGGTTGCGGCAGTTCGGTTGGTTTGTGGAAGGGAGATTAGGCAAAATTATATTCCCCATGGGCCCGCAAGGTTCCGGAATCCGTCTGGACATGGGGATAGGAATGCTACAACACAAAATTTGGATCGAAACACCGAACAACAATTCTCCACAATTGAGCAGCGAATACAAGCGAGGCTACGACAGACTTTGCGATGGCTTGAGCCTTAGTCAAAATTTGACCTACCATTATTTGTCTTCGAATCGCCTGGTCAATTTCCAGTTTGGAGTCGATTTAATACAGGCGTTTACGCGGGAACGTCGCAGCGTACGTTACGATACCGGATTACCGGCCCACAGTGCGCGTCGCGACCTCCTGGATGGGCTCAAAATTTCTTGGATCTTGCCTATCTACGAGAGAAGTGAGAAAGCTGACCTTTATTTCGATTAATGTTGGGACCCCTTGCATGCTACGAAGGCGCCTATACGGTGGCGATGCGCCTCTATTCCACGCTGATAGGATTGGCCGCAACCTTGGGACACCGGCGAGCGGCCGCCTTGGTTCAGGGACGTCAGCATACCGAACAATACCTTCGACAAGCAGGCAACCCGCAGGGTTATGTTTGGTTTCATGCCTCCTCAGCAGGGGAATTGGAACAGGCTTTGCCTTTGATGCAAGCATGGAGAGAACAGCGCCCCGAAGACCCCATCCTTCTAAGCCTTTATTCCCCTTCGGCGTACCGGGCAGGGTATTGCCCGCCCGAAGCAGATTTGTGCCTGATGATGTCGGCGGATTTGCCGGAGCAAGTCCATCAGTGGATAAACGTCCTGCAGCCTCGTTTGGCAATTTTCATCAAGTACGATTATTGGTACCATCATTTTCGCTGCCTGCACCAACATCGCATCCCGCTCTACATAGCCTGCGCCAAATTGCCCTCTCAATCCCTGTGGCTAAGACCATTTGCAAGACCCCTTTGGTCGGCGATGGCATCTTCGGTATCTGAATTTTGGGTGCAGGACCAAAGTACCCTCGATTTGTTAGCGTCAAGCGGCGTCCCGCAAGCCGTGATCTGTGGGGATACTCGCTACGACAGGGTTTTGAAGGTTGCGGCGCTACCCTTTGAAGATTGCATCCTGCATGCCTTTGGTCAACCCAGCCCCCAGCCCTCAATGCCCAGCTCAAGCTACCTGGAATCAAGCCCTCGGCCCGTCATGATCGGGGGTTCCACTTGGCCCGAAGATCATCGCTGGCTACTGTATGGTTTGGTGGAGCAGCACCACCAAATCTCGCCCAAGTCTCCGCAAAATCGTTGGAAACTCATGCTGGTACCGCATGAAATAAACCCGCAGCAAATACAGGCTCTGAATCGCCTACTTCAAGAAATCTCCGCCTCGATGTCCACCCCATTGCACTGGCGATTTTATTCGCAAATCAATCCACTAGGCACCACCCTCCATGTTGATTTGGCATCGCTGGATGTTCTCATCGTGGATCAGAAAGGACTGCTGTCCAGGCTCTACCGCTACGGGCAAGCCGCCTGGATCGGCGGTGGATTCGGTGCAGGCATTCACAATGTTCTGGAGGCTGCGGTTTACGGATTGCCCGTTGGTTTTGGTCCACGATACCTCGGGTTTACGGAAGCCGAGGCCTTGTTGGAACGAGGCTTCGCGACAGCGTACACCACCAGAAATCGATTTCGGAATTATTTTGATCAAAATCAAGGCTCAACCGCCTTTAATTTTTACCAAAAAGCTGGCGGAACTACGCCTAGCCTCCAAGCGCAAATCAAGGCATTCTGCCAATCGCAGGCAGGCACAACCAAGCGTTGCCTGGAAAGGATCAACCTTTACGGCTGAAGCCTACTCAACGAGCAGGGGAACTAGCACCTGTGGTAGGACAAGCCCCCCAAGTCGGCACCCCGTTACAGAATACCAATGGCTGTCCGTTGGTCCCCGGCGGGATCATTAACCATTCTGTGCCATTCCAATACGCCATAGCCCCGGGAGCCCCCGATGCGGGAAGACCCGAAGAACCCGAATTACCTGAAGCGGTGCGAAGACCAGATCCACTTCCGGAGGCTACCGATCCAGCTGTTGCGGCATAAAGGGCAAAGGGCACCGAGAGCAATTGCTGCCCACCAAGGAACTGATAATTCGTGGAACCGGTCAGATCAATCTCGGTACGGATAAAGTAAGGACCATTGGACCAATCCAGGCCCAACATGGTTCCGGTGGCCACCAACCCTGCACCAAACTCAAAGGACACCAACCCATTGGCATTGGTGGTCAAAGCATGCGTTTCGCTGTAAACGGTTGCGCCGCCGATGCTGTCACGGGTCAAGGCAGTCCTTACCCCAACCGCCTGATTGCGAACCAATTCCCCGGCAGAATTTCTCACCACGGCCTGATACGAAATCCTATCCGATACCCCGTATCGAACCCGGAGACTGCATACCCCGGAGACCACGGGATTCGAACATCCGGTAATCACTGCCCTAAAATTAGCGTTGTTATAGGACTGATCCGCTGACGCAATAGAAAGGGTAGCCGAGGTAGCCCCGCTCACACCACCACCATTGGATAGGTTTGTCCAGGTGGTTCCAATCAGCCGTTGCCATTGAAAAGCCTGCGCATTGGTTGCAGATACCGAGATGGTTACGGGAGCATTGCGAGGAACGGTTAAATTGGAAACAGGAGAGGCAGTAATGGTTGCAGCCGATTGCAAGGTCACTGCACCGCCCACAAATTGGGTATTGGTAATAATATCCGCATTGGCATCCGCATACTCGCAATTGCCGGGCGTAACCAAATCCCAACCTACTGATGTAGAAGTCGAGGCCGAAATATTGGTGGCTATGACCTTGAATTTCATTTTGAACAAAAGACCGGACAGGTTGGTCGGGTTAAGGTCAAACCAAGCCACGCGGAATTGTCTACCCAATCCGGGGAATGTACCGCAATTGTATAGAAAATTATTGGCAAAACCCGGATGCAGATCGGAAATTAAATTCAGGCATTGCAATTTGGTAGAGTCGTACGTGACCGATAAGGAAATCGCACCCACATTGTTTACCAAATCCACCGAAACAGGAATGGATACGGTATCTCCTGCACAGCCACTCACGGTCCCAATGGTGGTCACGACAGGTACAACCACTCGAAGGGTTGTCGCAGAGGAAGTCAAAGGATTACCGCAAGCCCCACTCACCAACACCCGATACACAGTGTTGTTCAGCGTACCTGCAACGTTGGCGATGCTCATTGAAGCCGATGTTGCGCCGCTAATACCACTACCGTTGATAAGATTGGTCCATGTACTTCCACTTTGGCTTTGCCATTGATAGGAAGCGGCATTGGTCGCAGTCACTGAGAAGGTGGCTGTCGCCCCGGCGATGACCTGAACATTGGTCTGTGGTTGTTGGGTAATCAATGGTGCAATGGCCGCTGTAACGTTTCCATTGACATAACTTACATTGGGCAGGACGTTGGCTGCCGAATCAGCCAATTCACAATTTCCTGGAGTAACAGTGTCCCAAACCATAGTTGAGTTCCCATTGGCAACAAATCGTAGATTTAACATAACCCCGTTCAGATTGATTGGAACAATGTTAAACCAAGCAATCCGCACCTGAGGGGTACTTCCCATCATGGTCGCATTTACAATGAGATTCGAGCCAAGATTCGTGTTGGCGCCGTTGTATCCTGCATAGGTCAAATTAGCATTGTTATAGTTCAAGGACAAGGATATCGCCCCTAGATTGTTCGCATTCAAAATCGAAATTGGAACAGAAACGGTATCCCCGCCGCATGAACTTACCGTACCAGCACGCACCACCCTAGATTGGGCGCTTACAGATTGGGAAGCCAAGGCGGCCAAGACGATAACAAGAGCCCCCACAAGAGCTTGTTTCATTTGTGTAGAAATAGAAGTGATTTTCATACGAATAATTGGATTAAAAAAAGAGGGTTGCATTAAAGGAATGATGCTTATGGATGAGGGAACTTATCGGCGAATCACCAAGGACAAATTTTGATGGACGAGATCGAGGTTACTGCCGATTTGAGCCTGTACCCTGGCCAAGTAGCGACCTTCTGCCAAGGCATAAGCTGGGATTTCGTATCGAAGACGACCTGCGGAAGGAGAAGCTAGTTCGTCCACCCAAACTACCCTACCCCTGCTGTCCAGCAATTCCATACGGACAAGGCCAGTTCCTGCGGGCAAATCAAAGTCAAAGTAAGCTTCGTTATAAGCCGGATTGGGGTACAAGGCAACGTGCCAACCCTGGTGCGGCGCAAGGACTTTGGGGATCCGTAGTTGCACCATGTCGAGGGGATCGGCATTCAAATCCGCAATTTCGCTGAGGTCCTTCATCTGCCAGGTACTCTCGGAATGGCCTTTGACCTTCAACTCAAAGAGAGGCTCCCCTTGTTTCAAGGACTTTCCCGCAACATTGCTCCATCCCAGCCGTAATTCTCCGCCTTGGTAATTCCATAACAAATCTTCGCGGCTCAGTACCGACCGAAGATCCACCACCTCCAAGCCCTCGGGGCATTGAACCACCACCGAAAGTGCACCCATTTCCAGGGCACGATCCGCATAGACCGGCAGCCATTGTTCGGCATCCTTGGCGTATCGAACGGCATCGTACGCCATATCCAAACGAACAGGTTGCCTTGCACTTGTTGGCGTGAAGGACCCGTTAACATCCCCGTAGGTCAGCCCTTTGAGGTTGATGTTCTGCGTCTGCCCATTGGCCGTTACTGCAACAGTTTCAAAGTACCAATCCCCTGAGGTGAATGAAGAGCTGAGATTATTAAACCTGCGGGTGATTAACAAGGCATCGTTGGCATTGATGGAGGCACTTGCGTTGACGTCAGCTACCGCCAATCGCATTCCCAGTAGAGGAGTCGACCCGGTGAAATGCTGACGCACCCTCAAGGCATCGGTCGCATTAACCCCACCCCAAGGCTTGGTGCTGCTGGCACTGAGGTTGTACGAACCATCCGGAAAAGCACTGAGTTCATAGGCCCCTGCCGTGTTGGTGGTTGCGGTGGCGGCTACAGCGGATTGGAGGGTACGCAATTGGATTGAACAATTGTTCATTGGGGTTAAGGCCGTATTATCGTATCGCAGCAGGCCTGTGATTTTGTTGTCCTGGTAGGTTTGCTGAAGGCCTTGGTTGAGCCTTGGCTGGCTGCCTGATCCCAATTGAAGATGAAAGGGCTGACCCAACGAATAAGACCATTGCACCGTTCCGTTGTTGAAGTCTTTACCGGCTGAGACCGTACCCGATTGGGCAGAAACCCATACAGGGAGTCCTAGGCATGTAGCCAAGAGAACCACAGATAATCCTCTGGATATCTTCGATAAAAGTGGCCTGCTATTCATAAAAACAAATTTTGTTGGATTCCAAGAGGTTAATCCACGATTTAGCATTTGATTGGAACTAACTTATTCACCCTAAAATTAAATCGAATAAGTGAAAGAGGGGCCTTTCTCCGGAATTTTAATGAAATTTAATTTGCCTTTAAATTTCAATCAGCATTCGGTAGGGGTCTTCCAGGTACTCTTTGACCCTTACCAGGAAGCTCACCGAGTCTTTGCCGTCAATCAGGCGGTGATCGTAGCTGAGGGCCAGGTACATCATGGGCCTTATGACAACCTGCCCCTGCAATGCAATAGGTCTCTCGACAATATTGTGCATTCCCAAAATAGCACTTTGAGGGGCGTTAATGATGGGCGTGGAGAGCATGGATCCAAAAACTCCACCGTTGGTGATGGTAAAGGTGCCCCCCGCCATTTCATCCACCGAAAGAGTCCCTTCCCTGGCCTTCGCTGCCAAGTGTGCGATCTCCCTCTCAATTTCATGCAGGGGCAGACGATCCGCACCCCGAACCACAGGAACCATAAGGCCTCGAGGTGCAGAGACCGCAATACTCAAATCCACGTAATCGTGATAAACCAATTCGTCCCCGTCTATGGAGGCATTGATGACCGGAAACTCCTTCATCGCTAGGCATACTGCTTTGCTGAACAAAGACATGAATCCAAGACCCACCCCGTATTTCTCCTTGAAGGAATCCTTGTACCGTGACCTCATTTCCATCAAGGGGCCCATATTAACCTCATTGAAGGTGGTCAACATGGCAGTCTCGTTTTTGACGGCTACCAGACGCCTGGAGATGGTTTTGCGAAGTTGACTCATTCTTTCTCTCCGCTGTGGCCCTGAAGGCATACTAGTTTGTACAGGTTTGTCCGCCTGGGGCGCTAGGGCCACAGGCTGAACGACCGGGGTGGAGGCCAGAACAGAAACAGGGGCCGGAACGGATATAGAGCCTGTAGAAACTGGCGCCGAAGTTGATGAGCTCGTTGGTGAAGCAAGTTCCGAACTTTCGATGGTGGCCACGAGGGCACCAACCGCCACGGTACTTCCCTCCGCAGCCACAATGCGTAGGATGCCTGCCTGCTCGGCATTCAATTCCATGGTGGCCTTGTCGGTTTCCAATTCACATAACATTTCGTCCATTTGAACGCTGTCACCGTCCTTTTTGAACCAGCGACCGATCACCACTTCCGATATGGATTCACCCACCACTGGAATAATCACCTCAATTTGTGCCATATAAATTCAATTTTCTGATCGTTGGTTTGGATAATCGATTGTTTCGTCATCGCGGAGTTTTGTTGCAAACCTTACAAAGTAAACGCTTGCTGAACGAGACCTTGCTGCTCACGCTCGTGGATCTTGGCGTAACCCGTGGCCGGTGAAGCACTGGACTTACGCGAAATTAATTTGAGGGAGCGATTTTGCTCGAAGCGAAGCATGTAGGTCCATGCACCCATGTTCTTGGGCTCCTCTTGTACCCAATAAAATTCAGCCTTGGGATAACGCAGATACACAGCGTCCAATTGAGGCTCTGGCATAGGGTACAATTGTTCAAAGCGAACAATGGCTACATCTTTGCGTTGGTTTTCTTGGGAATATGCTAACAAATCATAATAAATTTTGCCAGTGCAGAACAAGACCCGACGAATCTTGCGTGGATCGGCATGAGGATCGTCGATAATTTCTTGAAATCCTCCTTGGATTAGCTCATTCAAGGATGAAACACAGGCAGGATGACGAAGCAAGGCCTTGGGGGTCATCACGACCAAAGGTTTACGGAAAGCCCAGGCTTGTTGTCGTCGCAACAAATGAAAGAAATTTGCTGGACTGGTGCAATTGGCCACCACCAAGTTCATCTCGGCTGCTAATTGCAGAAAACGCTCCGGTCTGGCACTCGAATGTTCCGGGCCCTGACCTTCGTAACCGTGGGGTAGGAGCAGAACCAAGCCGCTCATTCGCCGCCATTTGGACTCCCCGCTGCTCAAGAATTGATCGATGATGGTTTGAGCTCCGTTCGAAAAATCACCGAACTGGGCCTCCCATACCACCAGAGCATTCGGGGAAGCCATGGAATATCCGTATTCAAAGCCTAGCACCGCATATTCCGAAAGCAAGGAATTGTAAATCGAAAAGGCACCTTGCTCGCCGGGTGCAATATGATTCAGAAAGACATGGAGCGCATTGTTGCGTTCATCCCTGGCGGCGGCATGACGATGCGAGAAGGTTCCCCTCACCACATCTTGACCGGAAATCCGAACCTTTCTTCCCTCTAGCAACAAAGAACCGTAGGCCAACAATTCTGCAAGAGCCCAATTGATTTGCCCCTGTTCAAAGGCGCTTTGGCGCTCTTGCATTAATTTATCGACTTTGCGCAGAACCTGGAAATCATCGGGTACCGTGGTCAAGGCCTTGATCACCATCGCGAGGTTCTCTTGGGAAACCGCCGTTTGCGGCGAGGCGTTGAAATCTTCGTACGAGGATTTGCGCATCACCTGCCATTCCTTTTCCAGAGGTTGGAGCGTGTATTGAACTTCGTTCTGCTTGACTTTGTTAAGGCGGTCTTGCAGCAAGGCCTTGAATTTCTCCTCCATTTCGACCGCCAGGTCAGCGGTTACTTGACCACTAAGCTCCAACCTGTTGCTGTACACTCTGCGAGGGTCAGGATGATTCTCGATCAGTCCGTAAAGCGTGGGTTGGGTGAATTTCGGTTCATCGGATTCATTGTGTCCATGCCTTCTGTAACAAAGCATATCCACATAGATATCCCGGCTAAATTTCTGACGAAATGCGACGGCCATCTCGACCGCAAAAACGACAGCCTCAGCATCATCACCGTTGACGTGGAGCACAGGGCAACCCAAGCCCAAGGCCACCGATGTACAATAATCCGAGGTGCGGGCATCATCAAAATCCGTAGTGAATCCAATTTGATTATTGATCACAAAGTGAAGAGTGCCCCCGGTAAGGTACCCTTTGAGACCGGACATTTGGGCGACTTCCGAAGGGACACCTTGGCCGGCCAATGCCGCATCGCCGTGGATCAAGACGGGCAAAATTTTTTGATAATCTTTGTTATACAACATATCGCATTTAGCACGGACAAAGCCCTCCAGGACTGGATCCACAGCCTCCAAATGCGATGGATTGGGCACCAAGTCAAGATGCAATTCTCGGCCCTCAGCCCAAGCAAATTGGGATGCAAAACCCAAATGGTATTTGACATCCCCGTCCCCGAAACTGAGATCGGGATCTTTGATGCCTTCAAATTCGTTGAAAATATATTCGTACGTTTTTCCGAGAATATTGGCCAAAACATTGAGGCGTCCGCGGTGAGCCATCCCGATGGCCACGGCCTCCACGCCCAATTCACCTCCACAACGAAGGATGGCATCCAGCGCGGGGATGGTATTTTCTCCTCCTTCGAGGGAGAAGCGCTTCTGACCTACAAATTTCTTGTGCAGAAAATGCTCAAAAACCACCGCCTCGTTGAGTTTGCCCAGGATTCGCTTTTTCTTTTCCAAATCGAAACCGTAATCCTCCGGGCGTTGTTCAAAGTAATCCTTACACCAATCCCGAATTTCTTTCTCACGAATATGTTGGAATTCGATGCCAATACTCCCGCAATAAATTCGCTGCAAGCGGGTAAGGGCATCGCGCAAGGCAACACCCCCTGTCACGGCATAACCCGTGTCCAAATCAGCCTCTGTTAATCCAAAATCCTCGAGAGCCAAGCCCGGATTCCGGTCTTTGCGAGGGCGAATCGGATTGGTCTTCGACACCAGATGGGCCCGGCTGCGGTAAGCTTCCATCAACAGAGCCACCTTGACATCCCTGGCATCCCCACCCTTGGACCCGGCGCCAGACGCCGCAAAATCAAATCCCTCAAAAAACCTGGCCCATTGCAAATCCACAGAGGCAGGATCGTTGTTGTACCGGTGGTACAACGCTTCGATGGCCACAGCATCGGAGGCGGTCAAAAACGAAAATTGATGCATGGAATTTGAAATAGAGAAATTGATTACTATGCAAAATTAGCTTTTCCATGGAATAAAAATATTGCATATGCAACATAAAATCGAGAATTTACCCCAAAATCGCCACGTAGTCCTCATATCAGGAGGTAGTGGGCTCATCGGAACGGCCCTTGCTGACCTACTTGCTGACATGGGTTGCGAGGCCAGAATTCTGGGCCGTAAAGAGAAAAGCCAGCATGTGCCAAACCCCAAAGAGCCCTCAGCGCAAGTGGTTGAAGGAGCGACCCAAGGAAAAATCACGCATTGGGCATGGAATCCCGGCTTGGGTCAGGTGGACAAGGCGGCCCTGGAGGGTGTCACCCATGTGGTGAATCTGGCAGGTGCAGGGATCGCCGAGCAGGCCTGGACGACCCAACGGCGAAAGGAGCTCCTCGAAAGCCGCACCCTTAGCGCCATTTTCTTGAAACAAATCCTTGCCGAAAAACCTCAAGGGGCCGTTCAACGCATCGTGACCGCCTCCGCAATTGGCTATTATCCTACCGGAGAGGATTTGGCCGTCGAATCAAGCCCACGGGGCCAAAGCTTCCTTGCCATGCTAACCCAGGCATGGGAACAAAGCACCGAACCCCTCAACGCCATTGCTCCCCTGACCACCCTGCGTATTGGTCTGGTGCTCTCCGCTCGTGGTGGTCTGCTTGGACCCCTCTTGCCCGTGACTCGCATTGGTCTCGGTGCTTCCATAGGGAATGGCCGTCAATGGATGTCCTGGATTCACCAGGAGGATATGGTGCGCTTGATTGCCCATGCCTTGTTCGCGCCCAATTGGTCGCCGGGGATTTACAATGCCGTTGCCCCTTTGCCCCGCCGCCATCTGGAATTTATGCGCAGCCTGGCCGATGCCGTTCATCGCCCCCTGTGGCTGGCCATACCCGCTTGCCGTTGCCCCTTTGCCCCGCCGCCATCTGGAATTTATGCGCAGCCTGGCCGATGCCGTTCATCGCCCCCTGTGGCTGGCCATACCCGCTTGGCCCCTTCGTTGGATCATGGGCGAAAGAGCCGATCTCATCTTGAACGGGGTCAAAGCCTCCTCGCAAAAGACAATGGACGCAGGATTTACTTTTTCATATTCGGATTTGAGGCCTGCGCTGAATAATTTACTCCATCCATAACATTCCTTGGATCAACAAATTCACCGGCCCACTGCGGCTTCCGGATGCAGGGGTTGATGATGAATCATGAACTTGGTCAATTCCTCCGCCATCATGGGGGCCAGGAGTACCCCTTTGGCTCCGAAACCATTGAATACAAAACGATTAGATGATTTCGGATCTGCGCCAACGTAAGGCCTACGGTCATGCGAAGAAGGGCGAATGCCGGCTTTGTAAGTCAAATTCTTGACCTTGGGCCACCATGGTCCTAACATTTTATGCAAGTCGGCATTCAAACGTGCCTTTCCTTCCTCGGTAGGAACGGGAGACAATCGGTCCCATTCGAAGGTGGCCCCTGCTCGAAAGCGTTGCCCGCCCAACGGCTGAATAAACAATTCCTTCTTGAACAAAATGTTTTGAGGCCATCCTTCCAGCTCGAATTCCACCAGCTCGCCTTGGGCAGGGCGCATAGCGGATAACGATTGCTGTTCTTTCCATGCGTAAAACCCACGTGCATCCACAATCATCTTGGAATGGCCCTCGCCAAAAACATCGCTCACCGTCGATTCCTGATAAAGCTCTTGGACGAAGCAACCCTTGAGTGCCCATGCTGCATGGCATGCTTGCAGGTATTGCTCCACGTTCAACCAACCGGATGCCTTCACAATTCCCCAGGCCTTCACGTCCCAATGTTGGCAAATCCGTTTCATGGCCTGGGCTTCCTGATCCCCCTCGCTTATGTCCAGCCAATCCGGGTATTCTTCCATTTTGCGACGCCAATGCGCAACTTGTTCCTCTTCTTGCAGCGGCTTCCAATAAGGAACAAGGTGCATCAACGGTATTTCGAAATTTCGCTCCTCCTCAGCAAAGAAATCTAACATTTTATGAACAGCCTCTTCGGCTCTCCAACCCGGAATCAAACGGTGGAAATTGATAGGGCACCAAATGCCTGCGGCGACCTGGCTTGCCGAACCAAGGTTGGGTTGATCCCAAATTTGTATAGAAATTCCCTGACTCTCCAAAGTTCGACCCAAGATGGTGCCTGCCAAGCCGGCACCAACAATCACCACAAGGGGCTTGCTATCAGGCTCTTTCGAGTCCTGAGAAGAAGAAAGCTGCCTCGATGCCTGCATTCTCGTCGCTATCGCTTCCGTGAATGGCATTTTCGCCAATGTTACGGGCATAGAGTTTACGCACGGTACCTTCTGCGGCTTCCGCAGGATTGGTTGCCCCAATCATATTACGGAATTCAGCGACGGCATTCTCTTTCTCCAGCACGGCCGCCAAGATGGGACCTGAGGACATAAAGTCCACCAATTCACTGTAGAATGGTCTTGCGGCGTGAACGGCGTAGAAGGCCTGTGCCTGCGCTTTGCTCAGCCTGGTCATTTTCAAGGCCTTGAAATGAAAGCCTGCGGCTTGGATTTGAGCAATGATTTTGCCCATGTGCCCGTCTGCCATCGCATCGGGCTTGATCATCGTGAAGGTAAGGTTGGTCGTCATAATGAATTATCGGCCGCGAAGATAGACCACCCTAAGCCCAAAATCAAATACGGTGCAAACGAGCCCCCAAGGCACTTAAACGATCCACAATATGCTCGTAGCCACGGTCAATTTGGAAAGCATTGTCAATATGGCTGGTACCCTGAGCCGAAAGGGCGGCAATCAACAAGGCAACCCCGGCGCGAATATCCGGCGAAGTCATTCGTATGCCTCTCAAAGGATGAACATGATCCAAGCCGATAACGGTGGCCCTGTGCGGGTCGCACAAAATGATTTGAGCCCCCATATCAATGAGTTTGTCCACAAAGAACAAACGGCTTTCGAACATTTTCTGATGAATCAATACCGACCCTCTGGCCTGCGTTGCCATCACCAAAACCACGCTTAACAAATCGGGGGTAAATCCTGGCCAAGGAGCATCGGAAACAGTGAGGATGGAGCCATCCATAAAATGATCAATGGTATAATGATCCTGCTGTGGAATCCACAGGTCATCTCCTTGAACCTCAACCTGCAATCCCATGCGACGGAAAACCTCCGGGATGATCCCTAACTCAGCCGGGGCAGCATCTTGAATCCTTAAGGAAGAGCGGGTCATGGCCGCTAAGCCCATGAAACTACCGACCTCGATCATGTCCGGAAGCAAGCGATGCTCTGCCCCATGAAGGCGATCCACCCCTTCAATGCGCAGCAAATTTGACCCTATCGAATCGGGGTCGATACGACCCCCCATGGCATTGATTAACTTACAGAGCTGTTGGATATAGGGCTCGCATGCCGCATTGTAGATCGTGGTACGTCCTTTGGCCAAAGCCGCAGCCATCACCACGTTGGCGGTTCCCGTAACCGAGGCCTCGTCCAACAAAATAGAAGCACCCCTGAGTTCTTTGGCCTCCACGCGATACATTCCGCCCTCCTGCGTTGGGACCAATTTTGCTCCCAGAGCCTGCAGCCCTGTAAAGTGAGTGTCCAATCGACGACGCCCGATTTTGTCCCCACCAGGGCGCGGTGCCATAGCCCATCCCTGCCTTGCAAGCAAAGGACCCAAGAGCATAATGGAACCTCGCAAACCAGCACCCCCCTGCTTGAAAGACTCGCCCTCAAGAAAGGCCGTATCCAGTTTATCGGCGGTAAAGCGCATGGATCCCTTGCCCAAATCCTCCACCTTGACCCCTAGACCTTTGAGCAGGTCGATCAAATGCCTGACATCCAAAATATCCGGTAATCTGTGCAGCGTTACTGTTTCCTCGGTCAGCAGAACGGCAGCAAGAACTTGGAGGGCCTCATTCTTGGCGCCTTGTGGTGTGATGCACCCTGCAAGGGGATGCCCACCTTCCACCACCAAGGTATCGCGTGTCGATTGGTTCATGAGGGTCTGAATTTCTTTTTGAAAAAGGGCTTTTTCTTGAAAGACTTCTTCCCTCGACCATACTCGTTGGTCGTGGGCAAAGGCGCGAATTTGGTTTCCAATACGGTATCCTCGGTACTTAATTGAATTTGATCACCAGATAATTTACGCAGATCAGCAAAGACCACCTCATCGTTAAGCATCACCTTGTTCCAATTACGATAACTCATTTTCATGAAATTGGCAATCGCTTCGCAAAAGGCTTTGCGCTCTTCGCCTTCTTCAAGGGCAACCGCGGTAGCAATCATTGTTTCAACAAATTGTCCGTAATGCCTTATTTTGATATTGCCTTTAGGGTAAGGCAGCCTCGCCTCCGGTCTGAACACCAGACTATGCTCCGGCTTGGGAAAAGGCGAATCCACGTCCACATCCTTGCCTGCCATCACGAAGAGATGATCCCACAACTTCTGCTGATAATCCGATCCTTCCTTGGACCCACCATGCAATTGCTGCATCACCTCGATCAGGGTTTGAGCTGCTTTGTTGCGTTCCACCTTGTCTTCGATGGTCCGTAAGTGTTCGGCCATGTAATGAATGCCCCTGCCGTATTCGGGAACGCGAAGCAGGGGTCGGACGGTATTGTACTCCATAAGGGTAGGGATAGGGAAATGATGGTGATGGAGGGGTTTTACCCAAGGATTTTGGTAAGACGGGCAAATTTGAGAAGAATTTGCTTGGTTCCATGACGCTCAAAGATAATGGTTGCCTTGGTATCGGGAAAACGGCCCTCAAGCGCCTCAATTCGTCCCGCTCCAAAGCGAAAATGCTCCACCTGATCTCCAACATTGAAGGAGGCAGGGTCATCCCCGGGCGGACTGGCCTCAGGGGCCTTCTTGGACGATGCATGACCGACCATAGCCGGACCCGGGAACCGTGATGGCCCTGCGGCTTGACTGAATTTTGAACGAGGCATGGATGAGGGGTACAGGTTCCCTGTGCTTGGCGCACCCGTTCGAAGCAGAGAAGGTTGCTCCAAAAACTGAGGATCCATTTCAAAAAGGAATCGACTAGGATCACCGTAACACAAAGTGCCAAAACGAAACCTAGTCAAGGCAAAACTAAGGCATAATCTTTGACGGGCCCTGGTGATAGCCACATAAAACAATCTCCTTTCCTCTTCCAAATCCGAACGGCTATCACGTGCCATGGCCGATGGAAACAAGTCTTCTTCCATCCCGACCACAAAGACATGGTCAAACTCCAAACCTTTGGCCTGATGCACCGTCATCATGCTTACATAATCTCGGTCTGCATTATCCGTGCTCTCATCGGCAGAGGTCAACAAGGCAATATGCTGTAAAAAAGCGCCAATGCTGCGATCATCTTCTCCGGTTACCTCGTTCAGAATCGCTTCGTCCGATTCACAAAATTCCTCGATGGCATTAAGCAATTCCTCTACGTTCTGAAGGCGATTAACCCCTTCGATGGTGGTATCGCTTTGCAGTTCGGCATGCAGGCCCGATTGCTTCCAAACCTGCCTCGCCAGAGCAATCGCGTTTTCACCTTGTGCAGCTACCGCCCAGACCTGAACAGCCCTGGCAAAATCCGACATTTTGCGACCAGCGACTCCCAAGGCCTTCCCTAAGGGATGGCCTTGCTCCATCGCGACCAGCATTTGCCACAAGGTCAACCCCTCGCGATCGGCTTCCAAAATCCATTTGTCCATGGAGGTCCGACCTATGCCTCTGGCCGGGTAGTTGATGACCCTTCGCAGCGCCTCCTCATCGGCATGATTCACCACGAGGCGCAGGTAAGCCAAGAAATCTTTGATCTCTTTGCGTTGGTAAAAACTCAGTCCCCCAATCACCTTGTAGGGAATATTTTGCTTGCGCAATGCTTCTTCAAAGGCCCTGGACTGGGCATTGGTTCGGTACAGGATGGCGAAGTCCTTGTTGCTCAAATGGAATTGATGCTTGGCCGCATGCAACTCGGCCGCAATTAACCTACCCTCCTCGTTATCGCTAACACATCGCAATAAGCGAATTTTATCCCCTGCGGTATTCTGCGTCCACAATTCCTTGGGAATTTGTTTGTTATTTTGGGCAATAACGGATCCCGAAGCGCCCACAATATTGCCTGTGGAACGGTAATTCTGTTCCAGTCTAAAGGTCTGTAATTCAGGATAATCCCGATGGACATTCAAAATATTGTCAATCACCGCACCTCGGAAGGCATAAATACTTTGAGCATCATCGCCTACCAAGCAAATGTTACGATGCATGGCGGATAATAAACGAACGATACGGTATTGAACCCTGTTAGTATCCTGGAACTCATCCACCAAAACATGTTTGAATTGTACTTGGTAGTAATTCAAAACCTCAGGGTATTGCTCCAGAAGTTTGAAAATATTCAAAAGCAAATCGTCAAAATCCATAGCCCCCGATCGGTGGCAACGCTCCACGTAGGTGCGATAAACCTCCACAAATCTAGGCCTTCCGGCCGCCTTGTCGCCTGCGATGAGGGAGACGTCTCCCGCATATTCCTCCACCAAGATCATGGAGTTTTTGGCCGACGAAATACGAGCATAGAGGTTGGAGGCCTTGTAATGGGCATCGTCCAAATCCAGCTCCCGAACAATGTTCTTGATGAGGGATTTGCTATCATCCGCATCGTAAATGGTGAAATTGGTGGGATACCCCAATAATTCTGCATGACGACGAAGGATTCTGGCAAAAACCGAGTGAAACGTCCCCATCCACAAGGATTTGGCTCGCGGCCCAATCAAGGCCTCGATGCGCTCTCTCATTTCCCCGGCCGCCTTGTTGGTAAAGGTGAGGGCCAAGATCTGAAAAGGGTCTTCTCCTTGTTGGATCAAATGAGCAATGCGGTAGGTCAAAACCCGTGTTTTGCCGGATCCCGCGCCTGCAATAATCATCACAGGACCCTCACTGCATTCCACCGCAGCTCTCTGGGCAGGGTTCAAGTCATCCAACCAATTCACGGCACGAATTTAGTTCAACACCGCCCCTTTCCGCCGAAATGAAAACTACGATTCCACCACGCTCTGCGATGTTCAATGTCTCAGCGCTCCACTATGCTCTGCGATGCTCATTGGCGAGCGGTAAGAATAAAATCCGCTGACCCCAGTCCAAAAGAGACTGCTCATCGCCAACCCTTCGATGAGCCAGGGCGTACAGGGCTTGTCGTTGCCGATACAGTTCCCAGACCTTCATTTCCACTTGCTCTTGGGAGAGGTTTCGAAACATCGGCCTTCTTTCGGTACCCATCGAAACACGGCGAACCAACTCATCCACTGGGATATCCAACCATAGAACCCAGCCATGTTGAAGCATACGATCCATATTATGCAATACAGCCCCTCCACCTGTGGCCAGAACCAAGGCATCGCGGCTATGAAATGCCTCTAAACATTGGGTTTCCATCTCCCTAAAAATAGCTTCCCCTTTGAGCGTGAAAATCTCATTCACCGACATCCCCGATCGTTGAACAATTGCCGAATCCAAATCCTCAAAGTCATACCCAAGGATCCTAGCGAGTAACTTTCCGGAACTGCTTTTGCCGCTCCCTGGCATTCCCACCAAATAAATCCTTGGGGGTCTGCAACGCAGTTCATTCGTAGTCATTTTAAGCGTTGAGTTTTACCCTGGGGTCCAAGACCGTGTACAACCAATCCACCACATTGTTAATCAGGACAAAGAGAAAACCTGACCATAAGACAACACCCATAACCACGGGCAAATCAAAAACCATCAAGGCGTCCACCGTCATCTTGCCCATTCCCTTCCAACCAAAAACATATTCCACAAAAACAGCTCCCGCTAACAAAGAGGATAGCCAACCTGACAAGGCCGTAACAATAGGGTTCAAAGCATTAGGCATCACATGCCGCCTCCAGACTTGGAATTTCGATAAGCCTTTGGCTTGGGCCGTGCGAATATAATCTTGTTGCAAGACATCGCTCACCGAATCTTGGGTCAATTGCACCACCACGGCCAATGGCCGAATGCCCAGCGTCAAGGCAGGAAGCAGAAGATTCTTCCATTGCAGTTGAGGCCCGTTCCAAGGATCCAATTCCCAGAGGTGCCCGCTCATCGACAAACCTGTCCAGGGTCCCCACAGATACCCTAACAAGTAGGCCAACAACAAACTCACCAAAAATGATGGGGCCGCTACACCGGCCATGGACAAACCCATGAGCAGGGATCGAAGCCAGCCGGAACGGGTATAGGCCGCCAAGGTTCCCATGGTGATGCCCATCAAAGTGGCCAGGATCATGGCCGCAACCGCCAAAACAAGGGTTCCCTCAAAGGCATCGATCACCATCGTCACCACATCGCGGCGGCTTTGATAGGATTTACCGAGATAAGGAACCTTGAGGACCACCGCCTTGCTTTGACCCAAGGAAAACAAAGACAGGGACCTGATAGGAATTTCTCCCAGCTGATGCACCGACAAAGGGGATAAATCATTCAAAAAATGCAGGTAGCGTTCCCCCCAAGGCAAATCCAGGCCCAGTTCAGCCCTAATTTCTTGGAGGGTTTCAGGATCAGATCGTTGACCCAAGGTCATTTGGGCTGAATCTGCCGGCAAAACATAAAACAACACAAAGACCATCGAGGCTAAACCCCATAACACAGCAAGAGCGTGCAAGGATCTTTGCCAAAGCCAAGTCTTGCTAAGCCTACGAATCCAATCCAAGGTCATTTCAAAGCTTGTCAATCCCAAACAATCACCTGCAACAATTCTCAGAGAGCCTATCCTATAGCCTCTAGGGCTGCAAGCCGGTCAATTCCGCCAAGGCCTTGACATCCGGGAAGGTTCTTGCGGGGTATAATGCCTTTACGGTTCCTTTACGGAGGACCATTAGCCCAGGATTGGAGCGCATCATGGTCTTCAAGACGGTTCCATCACACTGATAGAAAGGCCATTGCGAAGCACCGTACCGAGTCATGAAGGTCTCGATTTCTCCGTTGCCGCTGCCGGTCAAAATCGCAATCCGAATATCTCGACTGCGGGCCCATGCCAATGCGCCAGCTACTTTGATCCACGCATCCCCGGAGGCCTTGTCCAAAAAGGGTGAGATGACCAAGAGGCAATGTTCGGCCTGCAGAAAATCATCCGTATACGCATTACCATTGAGATCGCTGATCACAAAATCATGGATAGGAGGCTTATAGCCTTTACTTACCAGTTCTGTTTTGCGATCAACATATTCCGCCTTCTCCCCATTGGCTTGGGTGATATCCCATGGCGCCTGTTCGGTAGTGTAGGTTCCAACCTTGCCATCCACTCGATAAAACCATAGATCCTTGTAAACGTCGGTGGGGGCACCTTCCGGGATGGCCATGCCTTCGGGTAAATTCTTCCCAACGGCATAAGGCCTGAAATCCAAATAGGGCAAATTATTCCAAGTATAAAAAGCAAAGCCCATTGTAGCAAAGGCCGTTATAGCCACCATGAACGGCCCTAAGAAAGCAGGGCCCCATGGACGTATGGTTTTGCGGTTGATGGCCAATAACACGATCATCACCAGCAAGACGACATCCTTGGAGAAGCTCTGCCATGGGGTTAAATGGAGAAAATCGCCAAAACAACCACAATCGGTCACTTTGTTGAACCATGCCGAATAAAAAGTCAAAAAGGTGAAGAACACTATCATGGCCAATAGCCATCCTATCACGGCCTTGACCTTCCAGCCCATCCACAAGGCTATTCCCAACACAACCTCCAGGACACAAATGGCTATCGCCATCCCCGTAGCCAGCGGAGCCATAAATTCCGTTCCAAAAACAACAAAATATTCTTCCAACTTGTAACCAAAGCCCAGAGGATCGTTAGCCTTGATGAGACCCGAGAAAATAAACAAGGCTCCGGTTAGGAACCTAATGAGATGGATTATCATTTTCATCATATTAAATTATAGATTAACAACGGGTTCGTCGTGTCGAATCAGGGCAAAAACAGCATAATTAATAATATCCCTGTAACCACCTTCGACCCCCTCACTCACCAAGGCCTGTCCATCATTATCCTCGATTTGCTTAATTCTCATTAACTTGACCATAATCATGTCGGTCAACGAAGAGGGTCGCATTTCACGCCAAGCTTCGCCGTAATCGTGATTCTTATTCGCCAACAACGCACGGTTAGCGGCTGCATGCAAATCAAACTGCTCCAAGACCAAGTGCAAGGGCATATTCACAGGGTTTTCCAAAGCAACGCCGGCAGGTATCCCCATTTCCAACTGAATCAACGCCATAATGCTGTAATTAATGAGGCTTATGAACTCAGGCCTCACCCCCTCTTCGACCTTATGGGTTCCACTTGATTCAATATTGCGAATCCTGCAGGCCTTGATGTACAGTTGATCAGTCAGAGAGGGCAATCGAAAAATCCTCCATGAAGTCCCATAATCGCGGGTTTTCGCTTCAAACAAAGCTCTGCATTCGGCCAATACGGCGTCAAATTCCAAAAGGGTCTTCATAGTGGATTAGGGGTAAATTTACACCATGATAGCGGATTCATCCCTTTCGTTGGTTTGCAAGGGCAACTTACTCCCCTTGGATCAACCTCGTATCATGGGTATTCTCAATTTGACCGAGGATTCCTTCTATGCGGGCAGTCGTGTTCAACACGACGGAGCCTCCTTGCTGGACCGAGCGGGAGCAATGTTGGAGGCGGGGGCAGACCTTTTGGATTTGGGAGCTTGTTCGACCAGGCCGGGGGCCAACCCTGTGGAGGTATCTCTGGAATCCGATCGGATACAAGCCGGGGTTGAAGGAATTTTGAAGCATTTTCCCGAGGCGGTCCTCTCCGTGGATACATTCCGTGCAGCTGTCGCCAAAATTGGAATCCAGACCGGCGCTTGCATGATCAACGATATTGCCGGAGGAACCTTGGACCCTGACATGCATTCCACCGTTTTGGAGCTTCAAGTTCCCTATGTTCTTGGTCATTTGCGTGGAAACCCTGCAACCATGCAATCCCTCACCGAATACCATGATGTGAGCGCTGAAGTTTTCGAAACGCTGCTTTCCAAGGCCATTCAACTTCAAAATGAAGGGGCCAAGGATATTGTTCTGGACCCCTGTTTTGGTTTTGCCAAAACCCGCGAACAAAATTTTGAAATTTTGGCCAACTTACGGCATTTGACTCGTTTCGGCTTTCCTGTCATGGCAGGGATTTCACGCAAATCCATGGTGTATCAAACCTTAAAAATCGGCGCTGATCAGGCCCTCAACGGTACCACAGTAATGAATACTGTCGCTCTCCTTCAAGGGGCCAAAATCCTCAGAGTCCATGATGTTACAGAAGCTGCACAATGTGTTCAGCTATGCCAACAGATGCCTTCCCTTTATCCATCAATCTCTTCATAACCTCATGGAATTCTCGCAACATACCTGGTTGAATTGGCATAACCTATTGGACTGGTCCTTGGTTGCCATTCTTTTGGCCATTGCTTGGCGTTTGATTCGAGGCAGTTTGGTCGTTTACCTCTTGGTAGGGGTAATCGCCTTCAATTTGCTTTTTCAATTGGCCCAGTGGCTGGAACTCCCACTTTTCTCCGCGTTTTTAGAGCAGTTTGTGGGATTGGGCGTGCTTGCTTTGATCATTGTTTTTCAGCCCGAAATTCGAAAGTTTCTTTTGATGATTGGGAGGAATGCAGAACCCTCCAAATTAGGCAAATTGGGTAGGCTGATGGATAGCGAAGCCTACAACGAAGAGGAGGAACAGGGCTGGATTCGAGCGGTTTCCGAAGCATGCGCAAGGCTTTCCGAAACACGAACAGGGGCGCTTATCGTGATCGCCAGGACCTCGGAATTGAAGCTTTTTGCGGCAAGTGGAATGCCTGTCGATGCCTTGGTCAGCTCCGACTTGTTGGAGGCTATATTCCGCAAAGAATCGCCCTTGCACGATGGCGCCGTGATACTTGCCAAAGGCCGTATTCAAGCCGCCTCTTGTGTGCTTCCCCTGGATGAACATCATGCCAACCCTTCCGCTGCTCACGGGATGAGGCACAAGGCTGCCCTGGGAATGAGTGAACAAACGGACGCCTTGGTGGTGCTGGTCTCGGAAGAAAGTGGTCAAATTGTATTGGCGGACAATGGACAATTCTCTGAGCCCTTGACCCCAAACGATTTGATGCATCGCATCAGCAAGACCTTGTAATCTGAAGCGCCCACTGGGGTATTCAAATTACTTACGCAACCTCCTCCATAATTCCTCTTCGCTAAGCCCTAACAATTCTTTCATGGCTTGGGCTTGGGAGGCTAAACTATCGGCAGGATACTCCTCCAACAATCGATCCAAATAAAAGGCTGCGGAGGCCGTGTTTTGCAAATCTTCGTTGAAAATCAACGCGTTGTGAAACAAGGCGGAAGCCGCAAGGTCGTGTTGAGGAAATGCTTCCGTTAAGGCTCTGCCGCATTCTATGGCCTGTGGATAAGAACCTGCAGCTCGGAATGACCTGGACGCCTTCCACAAAGCCACGGGGGCATAGGGTGTTGACTGATATTTATTCGCCAATTCCACACAAAGCGTTCCCAAAGAGTCCAGTAGGTTTTCATGGTTACTTTGGGCCAAAGAATCTTTGGCCAAGACTCTCTCGAGGGAGTCAATTCGTGATCGCAGAAGCTCCAAATACCGCGTAGAATCCGCAGAAGCACTGCGTTCATTCTCAGGGATTGTTTGGGTCCCTTGACCGCAAGAGCTGAGAACAAGGACCCAAAGTCCCCAAACAAATAGCCTGCTCACTTTCAAAATTGATTTCATGGATTGAAGGTAAAAAATTAGGGAATCAAGGGGATGATCTGGCAATGCTGATGGCAAGATCTCATCAAATCCTGAACCCGAACCCGGTCGGTATCGGTCAAGAAAACGCGGGTTCCCTCTCGGGTCAAAGCCTGCATGGCTTTGGT
>Ga0194110_10001204_pt1 | contig 33176 bp, 28 predicted proteins | sample TA2Kig1200mmetaG_FD_146192 | JGI IMG/M metagenome (GOLD analysis project Ga0194110, IMG submission 146192) | Freshwater microbial communities from Lake Tanganyika, Tanzania - TA2015032 Kigoma Deep Cast 1200m | ecosystem: Environmental > Aquatic > Freshwater > Lake | place: Tanzania: Lake...
GATATACACATCGCCAGGATCCTACGCAGGGACAACCTTATGAACATATAAGGAAAGTCACGGTATGGGTAAACCCTTAACTTACTTGTTATGAATGAAAAAAATAAAGATGTAAGAGTAAGATTTGCTCCCAGCCCAACTGGGTATTTGCACATAGGAAGTGCCAGAACTGCTTTTTTTAATTGGCTCTATGCCGCTAAAACCGGCGGCAAATTCATTTTAAGAATAGAAGACACCGACATCGCCAGACATCAAGAAGAAACAATAAATCTGATACTAAAGTCACTGAAATGGCTTGGGCTCAACTGGGATGAAGGGCCAGAAGTCAGCGGCAAATACGGTCCATATAGACAATCCCTCAGAGTAGAAATATATAAAAAATATGCACATAAACTAATTGAGGATAATAAAGCTTATCGCTGCTTCTGTAGCCCTGACCTGTTAAAAGAAGAAAGAAAAGACAAAGCAGATAAAAAAAATAAAACAGTTGAAGAAAAATCTTTTAAATACGATAGAAAATGCCTGAAACTTTCTCAAAAAAATATTAAAGATAATTTAGACAGTGGTAAACCTTACGCCATAAGATTTCTTGTGCCCGAAAACAAGACTATTAATTATAAAGATACTGTATATGGAGACATAACAGTTAATACTGCCAGTATTGAAGACTTTATAATAATAAGGTCTAACGGCCTTCCAACCTATAATTACTCTGTAGCAATAGATGACGCTTTAATGAAAATAACCCATATTATAAGAGGTGAAGATCATCTGTCAAACACGCCAAAGCAAATTCTTATCTATAATGCCTTTAATTTTAATGTTCCTGATTTTACTCATCTGCCGATGATATTGGGTCAGGATGGTCAGAAATTAAGTAAAAGGCACGGTTCTATTTCCATTGAAAAATATATAGAAGAAGGATTCGTAAGAGAAGCAATACTAAACTATCTCGCACTCCTTGGCTGGTCATATGATGAAAAAACTACAATTTTTTCAACCAGTGAATTGATTAAAAAATTTGAACTTAGTTCCATAAATAAAAAGCCAGCCAGATTTGACTACAACAAGCTCCTGTGGATAAATGGGTATTACATAAGAAATATGGATAATTCCCATTTAAAACAACTCCTTGAGAAACAAATGAGAAATTACCTGGCATCTAAAAACATCAAAGATTTAGAAAATGGAGTAAAACAATTAGATAAAAAAATTGAAAAAATAATCCCGCTTGTAAAAGAGCGTATAAAGACATTAAAAGAGAGTATAAATTTAATAAGTCCATTTTTTATAAAAATCAGCTACAGTGATGAACTGGCAACTTATTTTAAAAATAAGAAGATTAATACAATCGATATATTAAATAGAGTTTATAAAGCAATCAGCGAAGTAAGTGATAAATTTTACGTAAAAGACATTGAAAAGAACTTGAGGTTAATTTCAGAAAGATTAAACTTAAGTTTTAGAAAAGTTGCAGAAGTGATAAGAATAGCTATATGGAACAGCACTATTAGTCCTCCTCTGTTTGAAACCATTGAAATACTGGGAAAAGAATTAACTTTAAAGAGGATAAAGGAATATATAAGGATTATATCGTAATTTTAAAAACCATCTCTTATTTCATCTCTTATTTTATCTCTTATCTCATCTTTCATTTTTATTTTTAAGAGATTTTTTTAAATCCGACCTTAATTCTTTTATCTCTGAAACTATTTCGCGTAAGATTTGGGGAGTAGGTTCGTTAGATATAAAAAAACTTTTATCATTATTTCCAGATTTTAAATTACTTATTTTTTCTTTTATCAGACAGCTGATAAATAACGATAATGATATATCCATATTTTCAGCAATTTTTTTTGCATTATCCACTAAGTCTTTATTTAATCTAAAGCTGTACATCTTCTTAGTCATGATACTTAAATACTAAAGATTTATGACATATTTGTCAACAATATCAAATATTAAAAGCATATGACATAAGACAAATTACTTGAAAGAAACAACTTAAAATAATATATTTGTCTAAACTCCAAAACTTTATATTAAAAACAAACTTCACTGCTCGAATATGGGCGCAGATGTACTGCACAAGGCTATTGAGAATTACAAGGGAAAACAAAAAAATAAAAAATAGTATTTTGCCACATTATAAAATTTCTGGTAGCATTATTATAATGCCAAGCATTGGGGAGTCGTCTAGTGGTAGGACATGCGGCTCTGGACCGTAGAGCGGAGGTTCGAATCCCCCCTCCCCAGCCATAGATGTAATGGCGTTGCCATAGATTGATAAACCCATTTTTTTATATAAATTTTAATTTTACTGTTTTATAATCTATATAATCTAAATTATTAAATAGACAAATTAAAATATATTGTCAAAATATTTTAACTATATTTTCATTTTAACCATATTTCGTTTACTTATTTATAAAGGAAGGTAATAAGGAGGAGGTTAATAAAATGATAAGTTATGAACTGCATACATTAATAGATAACATAGAAGAACTGATTAAGAAAAAGGACTGGGAAGAAATAAAAAATAAACTACTAGACATCCCTGCTTCAGATATCGCTTACTTAATGGAACATTTTAATGAAGAAACTCAATTAATTATATTCAGGCTTCTACCTAAAATTAAATCAGCCAAGGTCTTTGCTGAATTTGAAACAGATAAACAAGAGTCTATTTTAAAAAATATCAGCAATAAAAAGATTAAACAAATCATTTTAGATTTACCTCCCGATGATAGAACTGAAATCTTCGGGGAACTACCTGGAAAAGTTACGCAGACATTATTAAATATTTTACCTATAAATGAAAGAAAAGAGGCTCTTTCACTTCTAAGTTATTCTGAAGATAGTGTTGGTAGACTAATGACCCCGGATTATATAGCTGTTAAACCAGGCTGGACTGTCAGAAAAGCTCTGGAACATATAAAAGAGTTCGGCAAAGATGCTGAGACTATAAACATTATTTATGTCGTTGATGATAAATGGCACTTAATTGATAGTATGCCAATTAGAAAATTTATACTATCTAATTCAGAAGCACTGGTAAAATCACTTATGGACCGTAAGTTCGTTTCTATATATGTAAATGAAGACCAGGAAAAAGCTGCTAAAAAAATGAAAAAATATGATATGGTATCATTACCGGTAATTGATCCCGAAGGTATACTTATTGGTATAGTAACTATTGATGACATTTTAGATGTACTGGAAGATGAAACCACCGAAGACTTCCAAAAAGTAGCTGCTGTTGCACCATTTGGTATCAATTATACAACTGCGTCACCCTGGATGCTTTATGTAAAAAGAGTTGGATGGCTTTCAATACTTCTTATAACAGGATTTATATCTGCTAAAATAATAGCTAATTTTGAAACTACTATTGAGTCAGTCATTGCCCTTGCTTTTTTTATTCCTATCCTAATAGATACAGGTGGTAATACTTCTACTCAATCAGCTACTCTAATTATTCGAGCATTAGCTACAGGTGATCTTACATTACGAAAGTGGTTCTCTGTTGTAAAAAAGGAATTACTGACTGGTTTTCTTTTAGGTATAAGTCTGGGTTGCATATTTTTTATAAGAAGTCTTATATTTAAAGATGGCATTCCACTGGCATTGACTTTAGGTTTTTCAATTATTTGCGTTATGATATTGTCAAATTTTATTGGTGCAATACTTCCGATGATTCTCACAAAAATAAAGTTAGACCCGGCACTTATTAGCAGCCCTCTTCTTACTACTATAATTGATGCGTTAGGACTTCTAATTTATTTCTACATAGCCCGGTTTATTTTTAGTTTATAAAACACCAAGCTTTTTTATATGGGCAACAGTGGTTGGTTGTGGGTTTTAAGAGAGTAGAGTTTTAAGAGAGTATAGCCTTGAAAAGTATGAATAAACTTTGTATAATACTGTGAATTTACACCGTTAGAAATTTTTACAAGTAGGAGAAAAATGCTTAAACCAGAAGATTTTTTTGATCTTTCCCAAACCCAGTTCAAAAGCCTTTTCGACAATACTGAATACGTATGGGACGCCCTTAAAAAACTTAAAAAATATATCAGGGATAATATTAAGCCAAATGTTTCTAATTTAAGGAAGAAGGACGAAGTATTTATAAATAAAACTCTGGTTTTATATGATGATAAAATTATTGAATCCGGATTTGATATAAGCATATCAAAAAAGAAATTAATCATAAAGAAAGATGGTGAGATTCTTGACGGTGCAAGTGTAATATATGCTGGTGCAATCCTGATGGATGATGAGATATATATCGGGAAAGGTACAATTATAGAGCCAGGCGTATTGATAAAGGGGCCAGCTATTATTGGTGATAACACTGAACTGCGCCAGGGAGCTTATTTAAGAGGTGATACCCTTGTTGGAAATAGCTGTGTAGTTGGACATACAACTGAGCTAAAATCCTGTGCCATGCTTGGAGAAAGTAAGGCAGGACATTTTGCATATATTGGTGACAGTATTCTCGGTAAGGTAAATCTTGGAGCAGGAACAAAACTGGCAAATTTAAAGATAGTTGAATCAAATGTTGTGATTAATATAGGAGACAGGAAATACAAAACTGGTTTAAGGAAATTTGGAGCAATACTTGCAGATGGCACAGAAACAGGATGCAATAGCGTTACAACTCCAGGAACTATATTCGGGAAAGATGTACTTTTATACCCGAATGCAACTGCAAGGGGCTATTATCCTCCAAAAACCATAATAAAACTGAAACAAACACAAAAATTAGAACAAAGGATGTAACCACAGAGGCACTGAAATTAGTAAGACACAAAAAGTGGCTACGAGGAGGTAAAGGCATGGGCAAGTTATTCGGAACAGACGGAATAAGAGGAGTTGCAAATCAATACCCAATCACCCCTGATATGGTTATGCAGATTGGGCAGGCTACTGCGTATATACTAAAAAAAGAAGGGCATCACTCAAGAATTGTTATAGGTAAAGATACAAGGCTTTCTGGTTATATGATAGAAAGTACGCTGGTGTCAGGCATATGTTCTATGGGGACAGATGTAATACTTGTGGGTCCTGTACCAACACCTGGTATTGCCTTTTTAACTACTAACCTGAACGCGGACGCAGGAATAGTAATTTCTGCTTCACATAATCCATACCAGGACAACGGAATCAAGATATTTTCAAAAAACGGATATAAGCTAACTGACGAAGAAGAGCTGAAAATTGAAGAGCTGATACTTTCAAAAAAACTCCCGTCTCTTCTTACAAGTGCTGAAAATCTGGGCCGTGCGTTCAGGGAAGAAGACGCAAGTGGAAGGTATATAGTATTCCTCAAACATTCATTCCCCAGTAATCTTAACCTTGAAGGAATTAAGATTGTGCTTGATTGTGCAAATGGTGCTACTTATAAAGTTGCTCCTACATTGTTTAAGGAGATGAGGGCTGAGATTATTACTTTAAACGTTAGCCCTGATGGCCAGAATATTAATCTGGATTGCGGCTCACTCTATCCTGGAAATCTCGCAAAAAAGGTAGCTGAAACTAAAGCGGATATCGGGCTTGCCTTTGATGGTGACGGTGATAGGTTAATAGCAATTGATGAAAAAAGCAACATAGTCAATGGCGATAAGATAATTGCAATATGCGCAAAAAAAATGAAAGAGGAGGGTATACTAAAGAATAACACTGTAGTTACAACTATAATGAGCAATCTAGGACTTTCTGTTACATTCAAAAAGATGGGCATTAAGAATGTAACAACAAAAGTTGGCGATAGATATGTGCTTGAGGAAATGATAAAAAATGATAGTGTTATTGGAGGAGAAGATTCCGGCCATATAATTTTTAAAGAACACCATACCACAGGTGATGGTATTTTAACCGCACTACAGCTTCTATCCGTTATGAAAAAGGAAAACAAGCCCCTCTCAGAACTGTCAAAGATTATGAAGACCTTCCCTCAGGTTTTGATAAATGTGAAGGTTAAAAGGAAAGCCCCACTTGAAGAAATACCTGAACTAAAGAGTATAATATCAGAAGTTGAAAAGGAACTCGCTGACAAGGGCAGGGTTCTTGTAAGATATTCTGGCACTCAGTCTATCTGCAGGGTGATGCTTGAAGGCCCTACCAAAAGCGATGCTGAAAAACTTGCCAACAAAATAGCCAAAGTTGTAGAAGATGAATTAAATTAAAAAAATAGTAAACAATACTAAGGTACTTCCCAAAGAAGAGTGTATGAAACTATTTTATACAAAACAAGAAAGAGAAGAAATTTTTCAGTGCAGCGAAACAGAGCCTAACTTGTAGTCCAGCTTTAATTTTTCTACATGCCTGTAATGTTCTATATTCTTCAATTCTGAGGCAGCATCCTGATCAAGCACAACAGTAGCCTTTCCATTATAAAGTTGTATTGCTGATGCAGTGATTTGAGATGTTATGGGCCCCTCAAGAGCTTTTGCAATAACTTTTGCTTTTTTCTTTCCATTAGCAATCATAAGTACATGCCTTGCTTCAAGAATTGTTTCAATTCCCATTGTGATTGCAAAATGCGGCATCTGCTCTCTTTTTATTTCTGCCTTCTTATAAAAACTTTCATAATTATCATCTAAAGTCTGCTTTGTTAACGGCTCAATTCTTGTTCTAGATGACAGAGACGACCCAGGCTCATTGAATGCCCAGTGGCCATCCCCGCCTATCCCGAGAAGCTGTATGTCTACCCCTCCTGCTTTTCTTATCTCATCTTCATACCATTGGCAAAACTTCTCTGGCTCTTTTGAAAGCCCATCAGGCACATGAGTATTTTCTTTCTTAATATTTATATGTTTAAAAAGTTCTTCATACATAAACCTTGCATAACTTTGGTCTAAATCATATGGTTTACCAAGATCAATACCAGCCCCAAGATATTCATCAAGATTAAAAGTTTTAACTTGTGAAAAATCAAGCCCTTGTTTGTGCATCCTTATTAGTTCTTTATATGTCCCTATTGGCGTACCTCCAGTTGCCAGCCCAAGAACACAGTCAGGTTTTGATTTTATGCATTTTGCAATAATCTCTGCTGCATACCTGCTCATTTTCTCATAATTATCCCTCACAATAATATCCATTAATACCTCCTCAAAAAATCTATTGAACATTCTTTAGAAAATTTAGCGCACCCTGGGTGCGGGGTTTTAATTTTAACAAAATATCTCTTTATTTTATCACACATAGACACCAAGACCCAAAAGATTTTTTCATCTTCGTTCAACTTTGCAGACTTACTATTATTTTCTGCAGTACATTCCAGCCAATCTGCAAATTATAGTATCTTTTACTAATTTTATAGTCAAGCATCGAATTGCTGATTCCTTATTTTATTTCTTCAATTATTCTGTGTAAAGTATATAATATATAAAAATATAAATTTTAATAAGCGGGTGATTCACATAACTGTAATAGATATAAACTTCATTATAACAGAAATCTTAAGGCTTCTACCCTTCTTCATTCCAATTATAATAATTCAGTATGGCCTGATGATATTTGCTCTGGTTCAGCTTTTTAGAAATGAGGCTGCCTATCTGCCAAAATGGGGATGGGCCTTGATTATTATCTTTTTCGGTATCATTGGTCCAGTTGTTTTCTTAATAGTAGGTAAAAAGAAAGAAATAGAAAATGATTAAGGTCGTTGGTTTAAAAAAAAGTTATGGCCGTCTGGAAGCATTGAAATCTATCAGCTTTGAGGTTGAAAAAGGCTCAGTATTCGGGTTTATTGGACTAAATGGCGCTGGAAAAACCACCACGATGAATATCCTGACCGGTTTGATTAGATTTAATGGAGGTAAAATATTCATTAAAGGTAAGGATTTTTTAAAAAATAAGCAGGAACTGATAAGAACAATTGGATATCTGCCTGAGACCCCAACCTTTTATAATTATATGAATGCTTATGAGTATTTAAATTTCATTGCCAGAATTATAGGATGCGATTTAAAAAAAACTAGAAAAAGTGTTGGCAAACTTCTGGAAATGATTAAATTGACAAAACATGGAAAAAGACGCATTGGTGGATACTCACGGGGAATGAAACAAAGATTGGCGCTGGCAGTAGCATTTATGAACAGTCCCGAAATTCTCTTTTTAGATGAGCCTGCATCTGCGCTTGATCCTGAAGGAAGAGTGGAAATGCTGGAGCTTATTGAAAGTCTTAAGGATGATAAAATCACTATTTTTCTGTCCACACATATTTTAAATGACGCAGAGAGAGTATGTGACAAAATATGCATTATAGATGAGGGTAAAATACTTTTGACTAAAAATCTGTCCCAGTTATACGAAACCTATATACAGCCTATTTTTGATGTTGAGTTTGAAGAAGACCCTGAGGAGGCGGTCAATTCACTAAAAAAACTTAGCTGGATTGAAAGTATTAAAGAAAATGGCCGGAGAATAAGCATATATGTTAAAGACATAGATCACGCCAAAAAAGAAATATTAAAAGAGATTTCAAAACTTAATACCAATGTTACCAGTTACCAGATCAGAAAAAGCACACTGGAAGATATTTTTATGAGAATGGTAAGTAAAAATGAGATCATTTAAAGCTTATTTTAAAAAAGAGATATTGGAGTCTGTTAGAGGAAATAAATACCTGATTTTATTTGTAGGTACTATTTTCTGGGCTCTAATGGATCCATTGATGTTAAAGCTTTTACCTTTAATTCTAAAAAATTATTTACCTGCTGACCTGATTGTTCTATTTTCCACTTTTAACCGCGATACAGCTTTCCAGACTTTTCTAAATGATTTATTTCAAATTGGAACAATTATTATTGCATTAACCTTAATGGGACTTCTTTCCAATGAAGTTTCTTTAAAAAAATTAGTCTTTCCTTATTCCAGGGGAGCAAGCCCTGCAGGTGTTGTACTTGCAAAATATATCCACTATACGATTACAATTTCTCTTTTTATACTAATAGCCTTCCTGACTAATTATTTTTATATTAACAGGCTTTTCACCGGAGGGATGTTATCAATTGAAATTGCGCTAAAATCATCTCTTCTATATATCTTATATTATTCCGTATTGTTATCCATACTTTTATATTTTAGCAGCCTATTTAAAAGAGGTTTAATTGCCGGGATTTCAGTACTTGTTCTTGGATATAGTCTGAGCATTTTCAATCAGTTTGAGACTATAAGAGTATACCTCCCCAATTACCTGCTTTTTAAGGCAGCAGATATCGGGCATATTTTTGATAATTCCTTGATTCCCACTGTCATCATTTCATTCTGTATCATCATACTCCTGGTCTTCTTTTCAATCCTGCGTATGAAAAAAATTGATGTCGCCTGAATATCATAAATTGAAACGAAGCTGATAGATTTTATTATTAAATCAATAAGTTTTGGAGTAGGTAAAAGTTTAAAAGAAATCAACAATTGATTGGGACAGTTCCTTAATAACCTGACTTTCAAATATAAGTAGAATTTTAAATAATATTTAGCAGATAAAAGAAAAGGCTTCTACAACCAGAATAAAAACTTTGCCACTCTTTTATCTGCTATTGGATTAACCTATTGTTATACCGAATTTTGATTATTTCTTAATAATCTTAATATCTTCGATATTCTCTTTTTGGTCTTTCTCTACGGGGGCGTGCTTCATCAACTTTTAAAGTGCGCCCCATAAAATCACTGCCGTCCAATTCTTCTTTTGCTTTTTCAGCTTCAGATGAATCAGACATTTCGACAAATCCAAATCCTTTGCCCGGGATTATGTCGATCTGGCTGACTTTACCATATTTAGAGAAGAGCTCTTCCAGTTGCTCATTAGTAGCAGAATAATCAAGATTCCCTACATATAGTTTGCTACCTTGCATTTTTTCTAACCTCCTTTTTCTTATTTCTTCAAGTCTAATAACATTGCCTTTGGAGGTAGAAGCAAGATATTTGCTCTATCACTATGAAGGAACATTATTAAACATAAAAATATTAAGTATTATAACTTTTTTTATAAAATATAGCTAACGAAAGTTTAGATACGTAAGCATTTAAAATTTCGTGATAGATTTTCATTAAATCTCTTACCCCAGTAACTTTCCCATTCACCATTTATCTTAAGCAGTCTTAAGCTCCTGAGCCTCTTTACCAAAGGCAAGGCATATATTTTTCTTTAGATGCCAAAGGTCAAGCAGATAAATGGATGCTGGAAACATTTCCAACTTCACTCTTCCGGGTATCCAATCGGGATTATATAAAGAGGTATATGATCCCGGGGTAAATCCAATAAATCCTGAATATAACTATCATCAAAAGCGCCTACAGGGACTGCTCCAAGGCCAAGCGCTACAGCCTGCAGCAGTATATTCTGGCATGAGTGTCCAGCTTCTAAATGTACATATCTTATACCCCTTTCCCCATACTTTACTGTAGTTCTTTCGTAAACAGCAGTGATAATTATATTTACTGGAGCTTCTGCAACAAATCCCTGAAAGAGAGCACCTTGTATTAGATTTGGTCTTAAATCATCTGAACTTAATTTTATAATTTTATGACCATCCGGAATATAGTGAAATACACCATCACTTTTTAATAAAAATATTTCAAGGGGATAAAGCGCACCTGCAGATGGAGATGTCCTATAACCGGTAGATTCCTGAGTAATTCCCTGAGCAGCCCAGAGGATCTGTGATATCTGATCAAGACTTAATTCTTTGGAAGAAAAACTCCTCACTGACCTTCTGCTATTCAAGGCTTCTTCCAGTGAGATATTACTTTTTAATTCAGGCTGTGGAAGCATAATTTCTTCCCCTTTCATATTATTTTTTATTTCATCCTCTTCTTCTCCAGCAATGTCTTTTGACTTTTCTTTGATTGTATGAGTGATATAAGAGCTTACCTCGCGTAGTCCATTACAGGATATTAATGAAATGAGTAAAGACACCAGGATTAAAAATGTAATCAGCATTTCAAAAGCTAAAGTCAAATTTTTAACTCTCTTATTTCTCATAAACTCCTTATTAAATATTATACATCAATTGTCCCAAATTATAAGAAGGCAGTATTCTATTCTACCAGAACTATCAGGATAATTTTTTTATAGAATTAAAAACAATATAAATCCTTTTATAATACTTATCTAATTTATTACCTTCAATTGATTCAAGAATAGGATGTGCCCCAATCCTGGTACCTAAAATAAGAAAAATTTTATTTCAATAAATGCTCACTTCTAAGCTAAAATAAAGTAAACAATATTGTAAAGTTATGTTATATTATATAAATTATAAAATTTTTTTTAATGCTTATGGGAAGCCTGGAACTTTTTAGAAATATAGGACTGGTAATAACCTGTTATTTCATAGGCGCAATACCTTTTTGCAATATTATTGCAAAAATCCATAGCAATAAGGATTTAAGAAAAATTGGAGACAGAAATCCAGGTGGATGGAACTTAGTATTTAACGTATCAAAATTTTGGGGATCTTTAGGTATAATCTTAGATGTTCTTAAAGGTTTTCTACCATATTTTTTAGTTTTAAGAATCACAGGTATAGAAATCGTGGCAATACTTGCCGGGTGTGCTGCCGTAGCCGGTCATAATTATTCTGCATACCTAAAATTTTCAGGCGGTAGAGGAATTGCAACTACACTGGGATTTCTTCTTGCTATTAATCCCCTGACCATTATAGCTTTTGGAATAGGTATGCTTTCAGCATTATTTTCAATTAAAAATATGATCTGGGGAGTAATATCAGGAATTGTTGCATCAAGTATCTTTTTATGGCTCTTTAAAAGTTCGCCAATTTATTTAATCTTAGGAATTTTACTCATAATAATTATTATTCCCAAATACATTAACCGTTCAATAACAATACCCCATAATTTTAAATTTAGAAAAGAGAAAAGTTTAAAAGATTTATTTACACCAACTATTAGATAACTACTTATAATTATCGCTTACCAGTCTTAATTCATCTTCTTCCCTGACATCATATATTCTACCTTTCCAGTTTACACCCATTCCAATTTTAGTATTGAAGATTGAATTTATGGCTATATATATAAGGTATACCATGGAAATAGGATGTAATATTATATCAACAGCTTTGCATTTGAACCTTATAGAAAAAATTATTTTAGGAATTAAAATAATGATTATCTGAAGAATAATAAGATTTATTAATATAGCTGGCCAGTCAAAAAGAATTCCAACAGGAAGCATTATGAAAGGAAATAAAAATATTGCAGATATCAAAATAATAGCTATCGTTATTATATAAATATTATAATCAAAAGCAGCAAATATAGTTCTGGAATGGCCTCTCACTACTTCCCTAAAATTCTTATACATCCGGCAATATAAGCTACTTCTGCCGTCAAAAATCATGAATTTATATCCGCATCTTTTTACCTGTTTCGATAGCATTATATCTTCAATGACTTTACTTTTTATAGATTTATGTCCCCCAATCTTTTTGTATACCTCTCTCTTAAATAGCATAAACTGGCCTATTGCGGTACAAAATAATACACTTTTAGACTTTCTTATAAGATAAAGTGGTACAAAACTTAAAATCATATATTTCCCAAATGGTACTATCATTCTCTCATGCAATGTAACCGTTATCTGTTTTGCAAACACCGACAGCGCATCCAGATTATATCTTAGGAGGCAGGCAACTGAGCTGGATATAGAATTTGGAAAGTGAAGGGTATCTGCATCAGTAAATATAAAATAATTTCCGTTTGCATATTTTGACAGCTGCCAGCAGGCATAGGATTTACCCAGCCATCCTTTTTTAAGCGGTTCTCCACTGTATAGTTTTATCCTTGGATCTTTTTGGGAAAGCTCTAATACTATCCTTGCGGTATCGTCTGTGGAGTTATCATCAAGTACAAGTATTTCTATATTTTCGTAATCCTGTTTTGTAAGGGATATAATACACCTTTTTATGTTTTCTTCTTCATTTCTTGCCGGAATGAGTACAGACATAAGCGGATTTTGAGCCAGTATGTTTTCGGGCAGCTTAAATCTGGATGTATCCTTAAACAGGATATTGTTTATTAAAAAGTTTACGAGTACGAACAGAAGAATTGCGGTGATTATATACTGGTATAATAAAAGTATATCCATATTTTTAATTTAAAAAAGTAGTTGCAATTATTATACCACAACTAAAACTCATAAGACCATTTTCATTAAGGTTTTGGCATTCTCTAATGCATAACCCTCTGCATCATTGTTAAAATAGACGTAATTTTCAATATTTTTTTTCAAATTTTTTTTAATTAGTACCGCAATTTTTTTAAGTTCATTCTCTGAATAACTAGAACAGTAGAGACCTTTAGGACCATGCATTCTTATATAACAAAAATCTCCTGTAATTTTTTCCCTGTAAGGAAATTTAGGAGAACTTGAAATTACAACAGCACATTTAAACTCTTCCAGTAAATTATATATATCTTTTATAAACCAGCTACTCTCTCTGAATTCAAAGGCAAATCTATTATCTTTTGGGAGTATTTCTAAAAAATTTTTAAGCCTGGATTTGTCTTCCTTTAAATTGGGAGGCAGCTGAAATAAAAATGGTCCCAATTTTTCCCCAAGCCCTTTTGCTGCTGTAAGTAGTTTGTCAAGTGCTTCCCTGCAGCTTATAAGTCTTTTAATATGAGTTATATATCTGGAAACCTTTACCGAAAAAAGAAAATCCCCGGATGTATTTTTTCCCCAGTTGACAAAAGTCTTGAGTTCAGGCAAATGATAAAAACTGCTGTTTATTTCTACTGTGCTAAACTCTTTGGAATAATAATCCAGCCACCGGTTTTTCTTCAAATCTTCAGGATAAAATCTTCCAGCCCAGTGATTATAACTCCACCCGGAAGTGCCTATGTGGATTAAAGAATCATCCATTATAAGGTAATTAAAAAAATAAAAATCCAATTAAATGAGAGAATCAATAAATATGATAACCTAATCCGGGGAAAATTTATATCTAAAAAATAATAATGGAGAAAGTAATGCCGATATATAACTATTACCTATATATTGCCTATAAAACGTATTTTGTATTTTAAATTTTTACTTATTTCTTAATAGATTCTATTTATATATTTTTTTCATCTCTTCAAGAGTCATTGGCTTATAATCCCCTGCATGACCGGCAGTTCCGAAATCAATCATCTTTCCCTTAACCATCTGGTACACTGCTTCTCTTGCAGCTCCAAAATATGTCCTGGGATCAAAAGCACTCAGATTCTCGCCAAGATATTTCCTGATGGCACCTGTCATTGCCAGTCTTCCGTCAGTATCCACATTTATTTTCCTGATTCCCCTTTTTATGGCTTCCTTGATGCTCTCCATGGGAACACCCATTGTCTTTTCCAGTCTGCCGCCATATTTATTTATAATCTCAATTAGTTCCTGCGGCACTGAAGATGAGCCATGCATAACAAGAGGAACCCCTGGAATTTTTTCGACAACCTTGTTTATTATATCCATGGCAAGAGTTGGTTTTGCCTTAAATTTATATGCTCCATGGCTGGTCCCAATGGCAAGGGCAAGCGCATCTACGCCTGTACGCTTTATAAACTTAACTGCCTCATCCGGGTCAGTTAGCATCACTTTTTCGGAGCCGACACCATCTTCTATCCCACCAAGTGTCCCCAGCTCACCTTCAACAGACACACCAAACTCATGCGCGTAATCAACAACTTCTTTTGTTACCCTAACATTTCCTTCAAAAGTTGTAGGAGTCTTGGAATCTTCCTTAAGCGAGCCATCAATCATAACTGATGTAAAGCCCAGTTCTATAGCCTCCTTACAGGTCTCCAGGCTGTTTCCATGGTCAAGATGGAGTACAATAGGAATATCAGGATTATCCTCAACAGCAGCGGCAGCAAGATATTTTATATAAGCCATATTTGTATATTTTAGCGCTCCCCTGCTTGCCTGAATAATCACCGGTGATCTGGTTTCACTTGCAGCTCTCATTATCCCCTGGATCTGTTCCATATTATTGACGTTATAAGCTCCCACTCCGTAATTCCCTTTTATGGCTTCATCTAACACCTGTTTCATTGGTACTAGCGGCATCGGTCCTCCTTGTAAATATATTTTTAAAAATCTTTATTATTAATAAGATATACCAGAATAAAATTTTAATAATTATACCATTTAGAAATTTAATTTCTATAAGATTATCTCCCCATCTTCTGATATAAATTCCAGGACTTAAGAAATTTATTATATTATATATAATTCTAAAATTGAATAAGGGTTATATTTCATAAAGATAATAATTCTTTGAACTATTTACAAAAGATTGCAATATAGATAAAATTCTATCCTGTGGCGCATTCGTCTAGTGGCCCAGGACATGGCCCTCTCACGGCTAAAACAGGGGTTCAAGTCCCCTATGCGCTACCAGCTTAAAAACCTTTTTACTTAAATCTATAGGTGGATTCATTCCTTTTAAGAATCCTTAAAATGATTATTTTTTTATCTTTATCATAAATATCATAAATTATTCTGTGAGAATAAAATTTTATCCTAAAAGTGATATCAAATCCCTTTATTTTTCTTACTCCGGAAGGTCTTGGTTCGATTGATAAATCGTCAATTGCTTTAATAATGCCATTAAAGTTTAATAATTTATTCCTTAACTTTTTGAGATCTCTTTCAGCAGCCGGTGATATTTTAATACTATAGTTATCCATATCAAATAATCTACAGCTCTTTTTTTAGCTTATCCCAGGATTTTGTCCCACTTTTTTTAACTTCTTTTTGGCTCTTTTTTATTAAAGGAGCTAATTCAAAATCTTCATGACTTTCAATCCACTCTATAACTGCCTCAGAGATAATATCACTAGCATTAATATTTCTTTTGGCTGCTTCTACTTTTAAATGTGTATATAAATTTTCATTTTTAAATACTACCGTCATTCTTTTACTCAATTATTAACCTCCTTAAACGTATAAGCATACATACACTTAAACATATAATAACAGATTTACTATTATTTTTAAATGATGTTTTAATTATGTGAACGAGTAACAGATCTGCATAAAAATTATTTCAATGTTAAGTAGCAATTAGTTTTGTTACTCATTTGTAAAATAATTCTTGAGATACCTGATTCGAAATTGTAATGCTTGGAACTACCAAAATTTCAAACTTTAAAATAATTGATTCTAAAGTATGTCCCTTGATGTTCCTTATTTATGTTCATAAATGTTTTTTGTTTTGCTGGTAATTAGTTTCCACTAATATACTTGGCTACCATATCTCCTACCTCTGTTGTGCTGTAGCCCATCTTACCGGCACCTAAACTCTTTACCTGGGTGCAGGCATAAGAAACTGCATCTTCAATAGATTTGGCTGCTTCTTTTTCTCCAAGGTGCTTTAACATCATCCTTCCCGCTTCTATTGCCGCTAGCGGATTTATAACATTCTTTCCGGTATATTTTGGAGCAGAGCCTCCTATGGGTTCAAACATTGAAGTTCCACCGGGATTAATATTTCCTCCTGCTGCAATTCCCATACCACCCTGGATCATCGCTCCGAGATCGGTAATTATATCTCCAAACATATTTGGTATGACCATAACATCAAACCATTCAGGATTTTTTATCATCCACATACATGCAGCATCAATATGATTATAATCCGTTTTAATATCGGAAAACTTCTTTGCCATTTCCATAAATGCCCTGTACCACAGATCTCCTACATAAGTGAGCACATTTGTTTTATGAACCAGGGTAAGTTTTCCCGGTTTCCCTTCTTCTTTTCTGACCTTTGCCAGATCGAAGGCATACTCCAGGCATCTGTCGACCATCTGCCTGTCATAAACCATCACCTGGGTTGCAACTTCATAGGGAGTTCCCTTCCTGGTTACACCACCGTGACCTGTGTACAGTCCTCCCGTATTCTCCCTTACAACCACAAAATCTATATCTTCCGGACCTTTGTCCTTCAGAGGACAGTCAACACCGGGATAAAGTTTTACCGGCCTTAAGTTTATATACTGATCCAGCGAAAATCTCAATTTTAATAAAATGCCAACCTCTAAAACTCCCGGCGGTACATCGGGATGTCCGACAGCGCCAAGATATATTACCTTAAATTTTTTAAGCTCGCTAATAGCAGAACCTGGAAGTATCTCTCCTGTCTTTAAATATCTGTCGCCGCCAAAATTATAATCGTTAAATTCAAAACTTATGTTATGTTTTTTACCTGCAGCCTCGAGAACCTTTTTGCCCTCCTTTATAACTTCCGGTCCTGTACCGTCCCCAGGTATAACCGCAATAGAATAATGCTTTGATCCAGCCATCTTTAAACCTCCACAAAAATAAAATTTCATATAACTATGCCTATATTATATATGAATATTTCTGTTTTTGTCTTTAAATTCTAAAATAATTAATGTCCATCAGTTAATGCTTTTACAAATACTGCTTTATCCAGTATCTTTTTGAAAGTTAAACAAATTATCTGTTTCCCTTGATTTTTAACATTGTAAAATTAAAACATATTACCTAGAATATTTTTAAAATATCAAAAATCAAAATTAAAGTTGTTTAAAGCATTTATGATTTAATTTACACATTAATAATATGGAAGGGGAAATTATGAAAAAATCACTTGGAGCTAAAACTATTATTTACCCTACTCCTGTTCTGGTTATTGGAACCTACGACAGTCAGAACAAGCCAAATTTAATGACTGTTGCCTGGGGAGGAATTTGCTGTTCTAACCCTCCTTGTGTGGCAATTTCTCTGCGGAAAGCCACTTACACTTATAATAATATAATGGAGAAAAAAGCCTTTACTGTAAATATACTTTCTGAAGATATGGTAAAAAATGCTGATTATTACGGTATTGTTTCAGGAAGAAATGAAGATAAGTTTACAAAAACAAATATTACTCCGGTAAAAAGCGATTTGGTTGACGCTCCCTACGGAAAAGAATTTCCTTTTGTGGTAGAGTGCAAACTATTCAAAAGCCTTGAAATAGGACTCCACACCCAGTTCATTGGAGAGATACTTGATGTAAAAGCAGAAGAGTCCATACTTGGCACATCTGGTTTTCCGGATATGGATAAGCTAAAACCATTTTTCTTTGACCCGGCTGGCAGCTACTATTTCCGTACCGGTAAAAAACTGGGAAAAGGATTCTCTATTGGTAAAGAGATTTGATTTTTTTCCCGCCCGTTGCTGGTATTTTAGCAAATTTATTATTCTCTAAATTTAACTAAAGATTTTATACAAAAATATTTTGCAACTTAAATCCGGAAATATCGTTTATAACATATAAAGTTACTTTAAAAACAAAATTACTTTACATTAGTTTTACAATCTGTCAGAATGGCAGAAATCTTGATTAGAAATATTAGAAGTTAAAAAGAAAAGAAAACACTTATAATGAAAATTTTACTTGTCTATCCGGATTACGAAGAAACTTTCTGGAGTTTTAAAAGAGTTTTAAAAATATTAGGTAAAAAGGCTTCATTTCCTCCCCTTGGACTTTTAACTGTCGGATCAATGCTTCCCGTCAGCTGGGAGAAAAAACTAATTGATATGAATACCGATATGCTAAAAGATGAACATATCAAATGGGCAGACTACGTTTTTATTAGCGCAATGATTGTGCAAAAAGAATCAGTCAGAAGAATAATAAATAAAGTTAAAAAATTGGGAAAACCCATTGTAGCAGGAGGACCTCTTTTTACTACAGGCTGGGAAGAATTCACAGATGTAGATCACATTTTTTTAGGAGAAGTAGAAGATACTTTTTCAGAATTTGTTGAAGATTTAAAAAACGGCACCATCAAGAAAATCTACAGCAGTGACAGATTTCCGGATATTAAAGAAACTGCTATTCCTGACTGGAACTCTATTAATGTTAAAAACTATAATACAATGTGTATTCAACTCTCCAGAGGCTGCCCTTTTAACTGCGAATTCTGTGATGTGGTACAGTTGAATGGAAGAGTGCCCAGGACAAAGAGCAAGGAACAATTAATTGCTGAACTTGAGGCTCTATACATAAGAGGCTGGCGTGCTGGTGTATTCTTCGTAGATGATAATTTTATTGGAAATAAAGCTTTACTAAAAAAAGATTACCTTCCCGCAATTATAGAATGGCAGAAAAATAAAAAGTATCCTTTTACATTCAATACACAAGTCTCAATCAACCTGGCTGACGACCAAGAACTAATGAAATTAATGACACTAGCCGGTTTTACAGCCGTATTTATAGGTATTGAAACACCTGATGCCAGCGGTCTTGAAGAATGCGGTAAGTTCCAAAATAAAAACAGAAACATGATAGAGTCAGTGAAAATAATTCAAAATACCGGTATGGAAGTTCAGGGTGGCTTTATTATCGGTTTTGATAGTGATAAGGCATCAATTTTCCAGCGCCAAATTGATTTCATCCAGAAAAGCGGAATTGTCACCGCTATGGTTGGCTTGCTTACTGCATTGCCAAAAACCAGGTTGTATCAGAGACTAAAAGAAACAAATAGATTAACTAAAATGACAACAGGCGATAATACAAAAACTGCAGTTTTGAATTTCATTCCGAAGATGGATAAAAATATACTTCTAAATGGTCATAAGAAAGTTGTATCTACAATTTATACTCCTAAATCTTACTACGAGAGAATTAAAACTTTCTTAAGAGAATATAAGCCGACTAAAAAAATAAAGGCTCCTAAACTCCGCATGTACCATATAAGAGCATTGATTGGTTCAATCTGGTGGCTTGGAATTAAACAAAGAGGAAGACATTATTTCTGGAAATTAATTTTATGGAGCATTCTTAAACGGCCGTCTCTTTTCCCTTATGCAATTGGTTTCTCTTTAGCAGGAATTCATTTTAGGGCAATATCATAAGGGTTTCTGTTGTTACTATTTTGTCATAATATCATTAAAAATAATAAAAAAACATGGTACACTTATTACTATTAATTTACTGGTTGTAAATCTTCCCTGTATAATTCTTCAGAGATTCTACTGAAAATATAGTCCAATCTTTGGTTGATAAATCCTACCTTATCATGGACATATATAATTACCTCTTAACTGTTCATATATAATTGTTTTTGTGATATTTTATAACCCAGTATTGATATAGCAATTTTTTACCTTAAAAAAATGGAAAAAAATAAGTTTGAGGAAATAATATTAGATACCCTGAAAAACCTGCCAGATAAATTTAAAGATAAAATAAAAAATCTTAGTATCGTCATCGAAGAAAATGATATAAGCGAGGTTTTAGAAAATAATAAAGATGTCCGGACAAAATACACACTTGGTCTTTATCAGGGGCTTCCTGCTACCAAACGGGCAGGCAGAATAAATATATTGCCTGATAAAATAACCATTTATAAAAAATCACTGGAAGAAATAAGCCGCAGTGATAAGGAATTAGAAAAAAACATAAAAAAAGTTATTTTACATGAATTGGGGCATTACTTCGGTCTTGATGAAAAAAAGTTAAGGAGATTAGGCTACTGATTCTTACTTTTTATAATACTACTTACCGAAATCCTTTAAATGATTTAATGCCGTTTTCTACATCAATATTGTCTAGAGTAATATAAATTTGGCTACACTTGATCTGACAAGAAAATTTATTATGAATTTAGACCCATTGAGGTAAGAGTAAAACTATAAAAAAGTAAAGAATTCTATCTCCAAAGTAGGTAATGGATTTTGGAAGAAATAAAACTTTAATTTAAAAAATTTAAAAATAAAAAATATCTATAAAAAGCTACTAATTTTGGAAAATATTACTTACTAAAACTATAGATACATTACTGTGTTTATCCTACCAAATTGGCATATTTTGCGAAGTATTTCTTTTATGTACTACTTTACTGCATTGCTTTTTCCAGGCCGGGCTTTACTTTCGGCAAATACTATATCTGAATGTTTTACTCCCAGTTCTCTGGTAATCTTTTCACATTTTGCCTTGAGTAAAAAGAAGATATTAGCGCCAGTTTCATCAAGAGTTTCGAAATTTCCCTGTCCTTTACTGATTATCAGGTCTGCTTTTTTAAATTCTTCTAAAAAAGCATCCGATGAATCACTAATATTTATACCAATATTGCTATTTCCAGTTTCTATCACTCTTGCCAGGTTATCAAACTCTGCTTCAACTGCATCTTCCAGGGTGGCATCATTAATTATTGGATCTGATTTAACCGTAAGGACCACCTTTTTATCCAGTTTTACCAATTCTTTTATTAAAACTTTATCAAATACTATCTCTCCTGCATTATCAGTTATATATAAAATATTAATCGAATCCTTTAGTGATTCCCTAAACTTATCATAATCATCCACTGCTAGCGGCATGTTTTGTAAATCCTGTATAATTTTATTAAAATCCAATGTATTTACTTTTTTTATATCTATTCCAAAATCTATTACATTTCCTGCAATTGCAACCTTCGCTGCCATATATAATTTATTTTTTACAGAATCAACCACCTTCTCTAATTTTGGGTAAATATCTAGAGCTAACCTGTTATATTTTCTTTTTAAATCATAATAAGGATCTTTAATGCCCGTTACCTCTCTAAATACAATGTATCCAATATCTGAGTTGGCAGCAGGTGACAGGTCGTAATCTATATTCTCTAATTTTTGCAGCAGCTCTGAAACAACCTTTTTACTAAGTTTATTACTACAACCACTAATCTTTAGCGTATTTATAGTCTGTTTTATAATGCATGGTACACACTCTAAATCTGTTTTCATTAAAACTCCTCACTTTTACCTGGCACAAATTTAGATTATATAGGAAATATTTTAAAATTAAATAAGAAAATTTTTTAAATGTTGACTTTAATTATAGATATATGTAAACTATTCAAGTAATGTTTCACTAAAAGTGAAAATTAATTTTACCAAATTACGAAAATTATTTTTGTATTTCTGCAAAACTTTTGTTATAATTGGAGCGACAAAAAGTTTTTTTATAAAAGGTTATTATAGGAATGTTAGATGAATTAATAAAATATAATGTAAAAAAACTTTTTTTTTGATGTAAAATATACATGTAGAGAGATTTAATAAATAAGGGTTGAGAATATAATGGCAGAAGAAAAAAGATTAGACAAAAATAAAGAAAAAATAAAAATACCGGAAGAGCTTCCTCTTCTATCCTTAAAAAATAGTGTGGTATTCCCCTTTCTAGCAACGCCGCTGGTTGTGGGTAGAAAAAAGTCTTTGGAAGCTGTTAAAAGTGCATCCAGAGAGCACAAAATCATAGTAGTCGTGGCACAAAAAGAAGAAAATAAAGAACAGGTGGAAAAAGATGACCTATATGATGTAGGAACTGCTTGCGCTATAAAGCAAGTAGCTAATATATCAGAGAGTGAGACCAAGTGCATCGTTGAAGGAATTTCCCGGGTAAAAATAAAGTATTTTACTCAAACTGAACCTTATTTCAGAGTAGCAACTGAAGTACTTGAAGAAATCCCTTTAATCGAAGATGAGGAAACAGAAAATCTTAATACAACTGTTAGAATGCAAGTTGAGAAGTTTATTCAACTGGGTATCCCCCTGCCTACAGCTTTTGTAGTGGCAGCAACCAATATTTCTAAGCCTGAGGTTCAGACTGATTTATTTGCTTCATATCTGCTTTCAAGTACCAAACAGAAGCAGAAAATCCTTGAAGAAAACAACCTGAAAATAAGGTTAAAAAAATTAACAGAATACCTTGGTGAAGAACTTAAGAGGTTTGAAGTTCAGTCTCAAATAAGAGATAAAGTTCAAAAAGAAGTAGGAAAAACGCAGAGGGAATATTATCTCCGCCAGCAGCTTAAGGCGATTAAGAATGAACTGGGCGAATTTGATGAGTCTATTGCTCTGACCAGGGAATTAGAGAAAAAATTGCAGAAGAAAAAAATGCCCAAAGAGGCTCATGATAAAGTATTAAAAGAAATAGAAAGGCTGGAAGACATTCCCAGTATGTCTCCGGAACACTCTTATGTGAGGACTTATGTAGAGTTGATGCTGGACGTTCCCTGGTCCGAAAAGACCAAAGATGTTATGGATTTAAAAAAATCAAAGAAAATATTGGATGGCGATCATTACAATCTGGAAAAAGTTAAAACTCATATTCTGGATTATCTGGCTGTAAGAAAATTAAAGGGTAAATCAACCAAAGGCCCGATACTATGTTTTGTTGGACCTCCAGGTGTTGGAAAGACTTCTCTTGGGCAGTCTATAGCCAAGTCTCTGGGAAGAAAATTTATAAGAATGTCTATTGGTGGTATAAGAGATGAAGCTGAAATCAGAGGACACCGGAGAACGTATGTAGGAGCGCTTCCAGGCAGGATTATCCAGGGTCTTACGCAAGTCGGAACAAATAATCCGGTATTCATGCTGGACGAGATTGATAAGGTAGGTATGGATTATAGAGGCGATCCTTCATCTGCATTACTCGAAGTACTTGATCCGGATCAAAACAATTCATTCAGGGATCATTACCTTGAAGTACCATTTGACCTTTCAAATACAATGTTTATCACAACAGCTAATATACTGGACACCATACATCCTGCACTCAGGGACAGAATGGAGACTATTGAAATACCTGGCTATAGTTCTGAGGAAAAGATTCATATAGCTGAAAAATTCCTGATCCCCAAGCAACTAAAAGAACAGGGAATAGAAAAATATAATGTCAAATTTACTGGTGAAGCCATCTCTCTAATAATTGAGGAATATACCAGAGAAGCCGGCGTCAGGAATTTAGAGCGGGAGATAGCAAATATCTGTAAAAAAATTGCAAGGGAAATAGTTGAAGAAAAAAGATATCCCAGGAATATAACTACTGAAAAAGTAAGGAATTACCTTGGTGTCTCAAAAGTTTTACCAAGTGAAATCGAAGACAAAAATAGAGTGGGAGTCGCCACAGGTCTGGCCTATACACCAGTAGGCGGAGATATACTGCTTATTGAATCCACTTATTATGGGGGCAGCGGCGAACTAATACTCACAGGGAAACTGGGAGATGTAATGCAGGAATCGGCAAAAGCAGCAATAAGTTATATTCATTCAAGAGCAAAAGACTTTGGAATAGAAGATAAGTTATTCAGTAAATCAGATATACATATTCATGTTCCCGCAGGAGCTGTGCCTAAAGACGGGCCATCGGCAGGCGTGGCTATAACTTCTTCTCTTGTATCTGCATTTACAGGAATACCTGTTATAAGAAATGTGGGTATGACAGGAGAAATAACTTTAAGAGGCAGAGTTCTTCCAATTGGTGGACTTAAAGAAAAACTTCTTGCGGCAAAAAGAGCAGGGCTCAAGAAAGTTGTTCTGCCTGAAAAAAACAGGAAGGATCTCGATGAGGTACCTAAAAACATACTCAAAGGACTAAAGCTGGAATTTGTGGAAAATATCGACGATGTAATTAAACATACCCTTGAAAGATATCCTTCAAAGCTAGAAAGTCCTGATGACAAAGGTGTAAAAGCTCCTGTTGAAGAGCCTAAAATAAGACAATCTCAGAGGTTTACTCCTACTATACAGTAGGTTATTTTTTAATAAAGCTCTCCCTGCAGGATGTCAGCTACCTCTTTTTCTCCATACTTTCCCAAAATCAGTACCGCCTGCTGCTTCCGCCCCTGGAAAGGACATTCCAGATAATCTATCTGATCAGTGTCTGAAATGTCTTTTCCCGGTAAATACCATTGGTATTTTATTTCTATTGCAGCTTTCTATAACTTCCTTGTCTCTAATAGAACCACCTGGCTGTATTATTGCTGTAATTCCATTTTTGGCAGCAAGCTCGGCTACATCCTCGAAAGGGAAAAAGGCGTCTGAAGCCATAATTGAATCCTTGCATCTCCCATTTGATTTTTTAATGGCTATTTCTGCAGCATCAATTCTACTCATCTGTCCTGCACCTATGCCTACAGTACTACTATCGGCAACCAGTACTATAGCATTGGATTTAACACTTTTAACAATTTGCCACCCAAATAGAAGATCGTTCCACTGACTGGGGTCTGGCTCAACACTGGTTACTACTTTCATATCCTTTTTACTATCTGTGCCTTCATCCAGATCCTGCACTAACAGTCCACCATCTACGCTTTTAATATCCACCTTTTGCAGTTTAAAATCATCTGAATTTATACTGCTAATGTAGGTATTCAATTCAAAATCAATTTTAAGGATTCTCAAGTTCTGCCGCCCGGCCAGTATTTTAAGAGCTTCCCCATCAAAATCTGGAGCTATAAGTACTTCTACATATTTATCCAGCATAAACTTTGCCGCCTCTGCCGTCCATTTCATATTACAGGCTACAACACTGCCAAAAGCTGAAACCGGGTCGCACTGATATGCTTTTTTGTAAGCCTCTTCAACAGACTGCGCAGCAGCTGCGCCACATGGATTGTTATGTTTAATTATTGCTACACAGGGGACAGCAAATTCTTTAACAATTCCAAATGCCGCATTACCGTCCAGAATATTATTATAGGACAGCTCTTTGCCCTGAAGCTGCCAGGCACCCGCAAAATTATCTGTGCCGGTATCTATATATTTATAATAAGAAGCTTTCTGATGAGGATTTTCGCCATATCTAAGGTTTTGAATTTTTTTAAGATTTAAACCGAGACTATCCCTGAAATTACCATTACTGTCCCTGAAATTATTTTCGGTTTCTTTGCCTGCGCTGCTGCAACCTATATCCAGGTAATCTCTTATGGATATATCTGAATTTCCAAAACTTCCAGTTTTATTTTTAAGGTAATTAAAGATTACACTGTCATATTCACAGGTATGCTGAAAAGCTTTAACACTTAATCTAAACAGGGTACCCAGGCTAATATATCCCCCGCTATCTTTAAGCTCTGCCTGTATTTTTTTATAGTCATCAGGGTCAACCACTACAGCTACCCCTTTATAATTTTTAGCAGCGCTTCTAATCATAGTAGGACCGCCAATATCAATATTTTCAATAGCCTCTTCCATAGTAACATTTGCTCTGGATATGGTTTCTTTGAACGGGTATAGATTCACTACCACCATATCTATTAACTTTATCTTTGAGTTTGAAACTTCTTTCATATGATTCTCATTGCTTCGGTCAGCTAATATCCCTCCATGTATATATGGATGAAGGGTCTTTACTCTCCCGTTCAACATTTCAGGAAAACCAGTAACTTCTTCTACCTTCTTTACTTTTATTCCTGACTCTTTTAACTTTCTGTAAGTCCCTCCAGTTGAAATAATTTCTACTCCTGCCTCCTCTAGAGTTTTTGCAAAATCTACAATCCCTTCTTTATTGGAGACACTGATTAGAGCTCTTTTTATCCTTACTTTCATTTTCCTCCCTGTTTAATATCATTTTTTATTTAAAATTTTTACCCTTCTTCCATCTATTTCCAATCTATCCTGGCAAAAATATTTTACTGCTTCAGGATAAATTTTATGCTCTACTTTATGTATCTTTTCCTCCAGTTCTTCCACACTGTCATCAGGATCAATGTCAACAGCCTCCTGGAGTATTATTGGTCCGCTATCAAGACCTTCATCCACAAAATGCACTGTAACCCCGGTCACTTTTACACCATACCGGTAAGCATCTTTTATGCCATGAGTGCCTTTAAATGACGGCAGAAGTGCAGGATGAATATTTAAAATCTTATTTTTAAACCTGTGGACAAATTCCTGGCTCAATAGAAACATATAACCTGCAAGAACTACAAGATCTATTTTTTCTTCTTCCAGCATTTCTATAATCTCTGAATCATACTGTTCCCTGCTGCTATATTTGGCGGGATCCATAAAAACTGCTTTTATTTTATTTTTTTTCGCCCTTTCTAAAGCAAAAGCGTCTTTATTATTAGAAAAAACCAGAACTATGTCTCCATTTAAACCATGTTTGTTATTATAATCTATAAGAGCTTGAAGATTTGAGCCAAAACCTGACGCAAATACAGCAATTCTTTTTTTCATTTATAACCTCTGGATTTCTTCTATTATTACCCTTCCATTTCCTCTGGTAACATTACCAATATTATATATATCTTCTCCCAGCTCTCCAGCGATATTTCTTGCTTTATCAAACTCACCAGGAGAAGTAATAATAACCATTCCTATACCCATATTGAACACTCTAAACATTTCATCTCTATCAATATTTCCCAGGTCCTGTAAAAATTTAAAAATAGCAGGAATTCTCCAGGTCCCTTCCAATATGGAAGCATTCATATTCCCGGGGATTATTCTATTTATGTTTTCATAAAATCCCCCGCCGGTTATATGGGCAATTCCGTGAACTTGAACTTTATTTTTAATCATCCTGTCTATTATCTTAAAATATAATTTTGTAGGAGTCAGAAGCAAATCCCCGAGTGATATACCACCAGCCCAATCATATTTTTTATTCAGTTCCAGATTTTTATCTTTAATTAGTTTCCGCACCAGTGAGAATCCGTTACTATGGACTCCGGAAGAGGATATCCCTATTATTATATCTCCTTTATTGACCAGACTGGAATTTATTATGGCTGATTTTTCTATAATTCCCACCGTAAAACCGGCAATATCTATATCATCTTCCTCACACATACCTGGGTGTTCAGCAATTTCCCCGCCAATAAGAACAGTATTGCAATAACTACAGCTTCTGGCAATGGACTTGATTATAATCTTTATTTTTTCCTCATTGACCTTACCGCAAGCTATATAATCCAGAAAAAACAGTGGTTTTGCACCGCAGCATATTATGTCATTTATGCACATAGCTACTGCATCCTGCCCTATATATTGGTAGCAATTTGCTTTTTTTGCCAGCATTATTTTTGTTCCCACGCCATCTGTTGAAGAGACAAGAACAGGGTTCCTGTAGTCTTTTAGATCAAGCTGGAAAAGACCGGAAAACGAAGAGAGGTCGCTGAGTACCTTATCGGAAAAAGTTGATGTTATTGTTTTTTTGAGTTGACTCAGTACATTTGAAGCTTTGTCTATATTTACACCGGACAATTTATATGAATACTTATTGCTATCTTTCTTTTTATTTTTTCCAGGCATTAGAAGATACTTTCTCCTCTTTATCTATAGAACACTTATCATACTCGATATTTTCAGGGATATTAACTGGATATTCACCGTTAAAACAGGCAAAACAGAATTTCTCTTTAGATTCCCCCACAGCCTTCACTAAACCACCCATAGTTAAATACTTCAAGCTATCAACTTTTAGAAATTCTCTTATATCTTCTAACGTCTTATGATTGGCAATAAATTCCTTCCTTGTAGCCATGTCAACACCATAATAGCAGGGATAAATCAGCGGAGGGCATGTAATTCTCATATGTACTTCTTTAGCACCAGCATTGTATAACATTTTAACTATTTTTTTTGATGTTGTTCCTCTAACTATAGAATCATCAACCACTACCAGCTTTTTACCTCGTATAATGTCTCTTAAAGGATTTAACTTAAGCTTAACACTTATCTCTCTGGTTTCCTGCTTTGGCTGAATAAAAGTCCTTCCAATATATCTATTTTTAATAAAACCCTCTGCATATGGTATTTTAGATTCTGCAGAATACCCAATTGCAGCAGGGGTACCTGAATCAGGTACAGGAATAACTATGTCAGCATCAGCAGGAGATTCCTTTGCCAGTTCCTGTCCCAACCTATGTCTTACCTCAAACATATTTTTATTATGCATATAACTGTCAGGCCTTGCAAAATAGATAAGTTCAAACACACACATAGAAATCCTATCTACGGGAAGCATCATTTGTGACCTCATGCCATCTTTATCCACTACTATAATCTCGCCAGGGTCAATTTCTCTAATGAACTTTGCGTCAATTATATCCAGCGCGCAGGTCTCTGAAGCTATGACATAGCTGCCTTCAAGGCTGCCCAGCACCAGCGGTCTGAATCCATGCGGGTCCCTGATTCCGAAGACCTCATCTTTAGTTAATATAACCAGGGAGTAAGAGCCTTTTATCTTACCGGTTGCCTCTTTAATTGCGTCCTCAATATTTTCTTTCTCCGAGCTTTCTATGAGTGACGCTATAACTTCAGTATCTGTGGTAGTTTCAAAATTAATGCCTTTTTTTATCTGTTCATTTCTAATTTCCTTAACATTAAGCAGATTTCCATTATGAGCTATAGCAAAACTTTCATTTTTAAACATCCGGTAAAGTGGCTGTGAATTCTTCCAGATGTTCATTCCCGTGGTAGAATAACGGGTGTGACCTATTCCAATATGGCCTTGAAGAGGGGCAATATTTTGCTCATTAAACACCTGAGATACCAGGCCAAGGTCTTTAAAGATCAAGATATTCTCGCCATCGGATACAGCTATACCAGCGCTTTCCTGCCCCCTATGCTGAAGTGCCTGAAGTCCATAAAATATTATTTCTGCTACCTTTTTACCAGGTGCATATATACCAAATACTCCGCATTTTTCATTAATCTTTCTATCTGATATTTCATTTACCATTTTTTAATTAATATATAAATTTATTTTTACCCTTTAGATTCAGATTAGAATCCTTTTAATTTTACACTTCCCTTACTCTATAAATACCGGTTTTATTCCAACAAACAAGGTTATTATAACAAATAAAACACCAAAATAAACAAAGGATTTCAGAAGAATCAGTTGTTTTTCTCACACCACTTCCTGGCATTCTGGAACATCTTTAACCATGGAGAAATCTTCAAATTAGATTTCCAGCTTTCAGGCATCCACGGCCACTGCCAGAGTAGAAATGTCCTTTCAGGATGGGGCATCATTGCAAGATGCCTTCCATCTGGCGAGCACAAAGCAGTAAACCCGGATGGAGAACTATTGGGATTAAATGGGTACTTCTCTGTAGGCATTCCTCTGTCATCCACATAAAGTATAGGCGCAAGGCCTCTATCAGACACATCGGACAGGATTTGGGGATCAGGACAGTGCAGATAACCCTCTCTGTGCGCCACCCATATACCGAGAATTGAACCCTCCATACCCCTGAGCATAATAGAAGGACTTTTTAAAATCTTTACAGTTACCCATCTGGACTCAAATCGTCCTGAAGGATTGCGGATAAATCTAGGCTGATTAGTTTCGGGAATTCCACTCCAGGGTACCCAGCCAAGAAGAGTCATAAGCTGGCAGCCGTTACAAACACCTAATGAGAAAGTATCTGCCCGTCTGTAGAAAACATCAAACATCTCCCGCAGCTTCGGACTGAACCTGATAATACCAGCCCATCCTTTGGCGCTGTCCAGAACGTCAGCATGAGTAAACCCTCCTACAAATACTGCACCTCTAAACTTCTCAAGAGTGGTATCATACTTAAGTAAGTCAGTCATAGTGACATCCCAGGGTTCAAATCCAGCTCTATAGAATGCAGAGGTCATCTCCCTATCACCATTACTGCCCTCTTCACGAATGATTGCTACTCTGGGTTTTTCCGGTCTCTTTAACAGTTCTGGCGAGGTATCCTCTGGCTGGAAAGATAGATAATACGAAGGACCAGGTCGGTCGTGAGTATTTTTTTGATTCACTGCCATCTCTTCATTCATCTGGTGCCGCTCAAGCTCGTCACTTGTTGACTCCCACCAGGCCAAAAGAGTTGGTATATCAACATTCAGTTTAACTTCATCGCCCTGGTAAATAATCGCCTGCCGCTTTTTCCGGGTGCTCCCTAAAATCATAAAGGGAATACTGGATTTATCTAAAATATCAATAACTTTCGCCTCATACTCTGGCAGGTATTCCAGAACCAATCCCAACTCCTCAGAAAACAGCTGGCTAATTACTTCTATTTTTTCAGGGAGTTTAATTACAATTCCACAGTTTCCTGCCAGTGCCATTTCAACTAAGGTGGTTATAAGCCCACCGTCACTTCTATCATGACCAGCAAGAATTAAATTTTCTCTTATCATCTTCTGGATTGCTTTGAAAGCCTCTACCAGAAGAATAGGACTTTCGATATCTGGAGATTCACTACCTATCTGCCCAAATACCTGAGCCAGCGCTGAGCCGCCAAGACGGTTTTTACCTTGAGCAACATCAATAAACATCAGCTTGCTTTCACCAGGCTGCTTGATGTCGGGGGTTACTACTTTAGTGATGTCCTCCATTGAACTGTAAGCAGAAATAACCACCTGTCCGGGAGCTTTTACAATTTCATCTCCTACCTGTGCTGCCATAGAAAGGCTATCTTTACCACCATCAGCAGCAATACCAATTTCTGTCATCAATTCAACAAGAGAGACTGCTGCATCATAGAGAGCAGCGCCACCACCAGGAAGCTTTGCAGCCCACATCCAGTTAACAGAACACTTTATATGTGTAAGGTCGCTTATAAGTGCCCAGACAATATTAGTTAATGCTTCTCCTAATGCCATTCTTGCACCTGCCCGGGGATTAACAAGGATTTTAACCGGCTGTTCTCCAATAGCAATTGCGGCACCGGTGAGTCCAAAATGACTCTGTGCCACTACTGCCACATTGGAAACAGGGAGCTGTAATGGACCGCAGCACTGCTGCCGCGCAATAAGTCCTGTTACACTCCGGTCAACCTTTCTTACCAGAAATCCTTTGGATCCCACTGATGGCAACCTGAATATTAGCTCTAAGACCTTTTCAACTGAAATATCGCAGGGCATCTCAAGTGGCTTTAACTTCCTGGAAATACTTTCAAGATTAAAGGTTTTTTGAGGAATATTACTCAATATTTTACTAAGATTAAGGTTAACTGGATTGGAATCATCCCAGCTATCATGAACTACTATCTGTCCATCACCGGTAATTTCCCCAAGGACTTCACAGTTAACTTTCTCTCTCTGGCATATAGCCTGAAACCTTTCTAAATTCTCCACCTTAATGAGAAAAGCATTCCGCTCCTGGTATTCCGCGCCCCATATCTCAAGTACTGACATAGTCTTATCGCCAACCTGTATATTGCGGATTTCAATTTTACCACCTGCTGGTTCGACGAGTTCAGTTAGAACATTACAGGGTCCGCCAGCGCCCTGGTCATGGATACTCATAATAGGATTCCTGTCGCCCATTTCAATACATGCCCTGATTACCCGGTTCATCTTCTGTTCCATCTGGGCATTCCCACGCTGCACAGCATTAAAATCAAGTTCTTCTCTATTTTCTCCCTGAACCATACTGGAGGCAGCACCACCACCCACACCGATACGGTAAGCTGGGCCGCCAACCTGCACAATTTTCATACCTGGCTCTGCTATTTCTTTCTTTATATGACGGTGGTCAATCTGGCCGATCCCACCGGTAAACATAATCGGTTTTACCCACTCACGCCGCTCGCCACCAGGGAGTCTTAAGCCAAATGTTCTGGTAAAACCCTGAATTACAGGCTCACCAAATTTATTCCCGTAATCTGACGCGCCATCACTTTCCCTGATCATAATCTTCAGTGGAGAAGCGAGATTCGAAGGATAAAGAAATTTACCATCCTCTCCAGGGATCGTATATTCAGGAATGTTTAGATTACCAGTACAGTATCCTGCAGTACCGGCAATAACCAGACCCCCTCTTCCAGTTGCCTGAACATCACGTATCCTTCCTCCGGTCCCGGTTTCAGCTCCTGGAAATGGCGCCACACCACTCGGAAAGTTATGCGTCTCAGCAGTAAATATGAGATGGTAGGTAAACTGGTACTTGCAAAACGGGGAACAAACCCCCGGATATTCTGGCACAATGGTCCAGACTCTATACCCGATAATACCACTAGAGTTATCCTTAAACGCAATTATGCTGTTAGAAGGATTTGCAATTAGCGGCGATTTTATTATCTTAAGCAGGGTTTCAGAAATTTCCTTACCATCAATTAAAAGTTTACCTTTAAAAAACCAGTGACGCGAATGTTCGCTGTTAGCCTGGCCAAGTTGAAAACATTCCACATTGGTGGGGTTTCTTCCTATCTTATTTACAAACAAGTTATAGTAGAACTTGATATCCCACTCATCCATTCCAAGGCCTATTTTACGGTTAAATTTCTTAAGTTCTTCAATACCCTCTTCTATCAACGGCACCGTGTATACTTTCTCCGGCACAATTCCAACTTCAAATGTTTCCAGCGGTCCGGGATAGACACACTCTGTCATCAGGTCGCAATGCGCACTGGTAAATTGTGGCCGGTCAGTTTCCGCAGGCATGGCATAC
>Ga0194110_10001205_pt1 | contig 33169 bp, 34 predicted proteins | sample TA2Kig1200mmetaG_FD_146192 | JGI IMG/M metagenome (GOLD analysis project Ga0194110, IMG submission 146192) | Freshwater microbial communities from Lake Tanganyika, Tanzania - TA2015032 Kigoma Deep Cast 1200m | ecosystem: Environmental > Aquatic > Freshwater > Lake | place: Tanzania: Lake...
GCTAAGATAGAAGCTGTGTGACAAATGGATGGATAGATGATGATTGAATAACCCATCTCTTCAAACCTTTTAAAATGCAAATTGGGCGTTTTAGGACCTATACTAATTAAAACTGGCCCGCCAATGACTATCTAAAATGTAGTTCCCTGCTCAGGGTCCCTTTAAGATAGTGACGACGCAAGCTCCACCTTCGGTCCCAGTAACACTCCCTCCGCGAGTATGTGCTAAGCCCACCTTTGCACCTTTGATCTGACGCTGGCCTGCTTCCCCCCTCAATTGTCGTACAAGCTCATAGATTTGTGCCACACCGGTTGCGCCTAAAGGATGCCCTTTACCTAATAGACCTCCGCTTGGATTAATAGGTTTCTTTCCAGTGATTTCGTTAACCCCCTCCTCGATCCAGCGAACCATCTCCCCACGCTTACACAAGCCTAATCCCTCGGTACGCAAGATCTCAGCAATCGTGAAACAGTCATGTACCTCAGCGAAATCAATCTCATTCGGGCCTAACCCCGCCATTTTATAAGCTTCCTCAGCAGCCCTCCAAGTCATATCTTCGAAGGTCATATCAATGAACCCTGGCTCAAACTTACCGGAGGTTAAACCTGAACCCACAATCTCTAATGGCTTCCCTCCAATGCGTTTGGCTATCTTCTCGCTGACGACGATGGCGGCAGCCGCTCCATCGCTGGTAGGGTTACAATCATAGAGATGAAGAGGACTGCAGACCATCCGGGAATTTAATACGTCTTCTATGTTTATCAATTGGCCGAAGGACGATTTATTGTTATAGTAAGCATTCTTTCGATTTGTGACTGCAATCTTAGCCAGTTGTTTTGAGGTCAACCCATAGGTTTCCATATACCGGTGGGCTCTAAGCGCATAGAGGGAAGGAAAGGTTAACCCAAGGGAAGCTTCCAAATCTTCTACCGCAGGAGTGATAGCTCCGCTAAATTTACCAGTAAGTTTCTCAACGCCCAATGCCAGACAAATATCATAACGATCTGACTTTACACTAAAGAAGGCTTCTCGAATTGCACACGAACCACTGGCACATGCGTTCTCCAGGTTCGTAACGGGAATACCGGAGAATCCAAAGGCAGCCATGACTCGCTGGCCCGCGGACATTCCTTGCCATGTATGACCACAGTAGACAGCCTGAATCTGTTTGGGATCAATCTGGGCATCGTCTACTGCCTCTCGAATAGCTTCCACGCCCATAGTTTCAATCGTAACCTCAGGGCGTTTCGCAAATTTACTCATTCCGACTCCCAAAACAAATACTTTCCCCATATTAAGTGTCTCCTTTCCGCTAAAAATCCCTTTTCACAGGTTTAAATCCATAAACCAAAGTCTCTTCTTGTTGGTCAGATGCCCCGATCATATTCCTGAACATAAGTTCCATCTCCATGCCGATCTTCAGCTCTTCAGCCGTCACATCAAAAAGAGGAGCAAATATCCGGACACCATCTTTAAGATCTATAAAACCTATGGAGTAGGGTACTTTAAGACCAGGCCTGCTCTGATAAACTGTTGTAAAGGTATGGAGAATTCCGGTCTTGCTCAAGGTCAATACCTTTATTTGATCATCGCGAAAACAGTTATTACAAATATCCCTACTTGGGAAAAAAACAAGATTACAGCGGTTACAACGACTACCAATGAGATAGCCAGTTTTATCCTCATCAACATGAAATAAGCCTTCCCGAAATGGTTTCACATTTTTGGATGCATCCTTGCTAAAACTCACTTTTCAACCCTCCTCATACACTTACTGCCGATAGACTTTTCCCTCCACATACATAGAGGGTCTGCCCCGTAATATACCATGCTTCATCGGAGGCAAAAAATAGAACTGCATATGCCACATCTTCTACTGTTCCAATCTTTTCCATTGGCTGCATTTTCATTAACCGTTCTTGTATGTCGCCAGTATACCCTCTGAACATTGGAGTATCTATGATTCCAGGTGCAATGCTGTTTACCGTAATGCCGGATTTGGCGAGCTCTAGAGCCAGGGTGCGTGTCAGACTCACAATACCCCCTTTGGAAGCTGAATAGCTTGATTGACCAAAACCGCCCAACCACGCACGAGACGACATATTGATGATACGGCCATATTTTTGAGAGGTCATCACTTTCGCAGCCTCACGGCAGCAGAGGAAGTAAGATCTCAAGTTTACCTTAATCACTTTGTCCCAGTCGTCATCAGACATCTTTACGATACGTCTATCTCCAGCGATTCCAACATTATTGACTAGAATATCCACTCTCCCAAAAGAATCTTTCGTATTTTTAAACAAACGAGCGACACCGTCAGATTCCGATACATCTTCTACAACCGGTATCGCCTGGCCCCCCAGAGATTTCATTTCTTCAGCCGTTTGTTTTGCCTTACTCTCATCAATATCATTCACAACCACTGTAGCCCCATTGGTTGCCAATTTTGCGGCAATTCCCTTACCAATGCCCTGTCCTGCTCCCGTCACAATGGCAACACGATCTTTTACATTCATCTTACCATTTTCCTCCTTATCACAAAATATTTCCACTTGCAATATTCCTCTCATGTGGTTTTTTATCGTCCCTGAAAAACCGGGTCCCGCTTTTCCGTAAATGCTTTAATACCTTCTTTGCGATCTAAGGTATCTTTTAACAAAGAATGACAGGTTGTTTCGTAGCTAAGAGCTGATTGTAAGTTCATTTGAAGTCCCATGTTAACGGCAGCTTTAATCATACGAATTGAGAGGGGAGCCATTTTCGTTATTGTAGTAGCAACTTCTATCGTCTTCGCAAACAAATCTCCCACAGGAAAAACCTTATTCACAAGGCCAATTTTTAGTGCTTCTTCAGCATTGATAAAGGCCCCGGTAAACATCATCTCCTTTGCTATCCCAGCATTGACCAAGCGAGAAAGCCTTTGAGTCCCGCCTGCTCCAGGCATAGATCCTACCTTGGCTTCTGGTAGCCCAAATCGGGCCTTTTCGGATGCATACCGGAAATCGCAGGCAAGAGCTAATTCCAAACCAGCTCCGAGAGCATACCCCGATATCATGGAAATAAAAGGTTTTCCTATACTTTCAATCTTGGACATGATGCGATGTAGAGAGACAATTAATTTATCCCCTTCGGTAGAAACCTCCTCCCCTTGCTCTTCGAGTCGAGATTTAAGATCAGAGCCAACACAAAATACCGATTCACCGCCGGTTACGATTAGTGCTCGCACTTTTGGATCCTTTTCCGCCATTTCCAAAGCATAAAAGAGCTCCTCACACATTTTCAGGTTGAAGGCATTTTTCCGATCTGGTCTATTTAGAGTAATAACTACATAACCTTCTTTTTTATCCCATAAGAGAGTCTCAAATGTTTGCATAAGATTACCTCACGATCTTATTTTTGTAAAGTGTGGAGATCTCGTCCTTGCTATAGCCGAAACGTTCTAAAATCTCTCTCGTGTGTTCTCCCAACAACGGTGGCCTCAATCGAACATCTGCGGGGGTCTTACTAAATTTTGGTCCAAAACGAGGCATAAGAATCTTTCCGGCCAATGGGTGTTCTATTTCAGTAAAAATCTCGTCGAAAATAGCTTGAGGTGAACTTGTCACTCCATCGTAGGTGGCAATAGGGCCACATATGACATCCTTTCGTTCCAATACTTCAAGCCATTCTGTACAGGTCTTTTCTCTGAACGCATTTTCGAGAATCACCATTAACTCTTTCCTGTTGAGAACCCGAGAACGATTATCTACAAATCTTGGATCACCGAGCAAATCCTCTCTTTCAATCAGTTTACACAGCGCTTCCCACTTATCTGGCTGATAAGCCGCAATCATGATGTGGCCATCTTTGGTGAGAACGGCTTCATTTGGGCAAGCATACGGAGCTGCGCTTCCAATCTTTCTGGGAAGTTCACCAGACGCAAGGTAGGAGGATATGGAAGTCTGTTGGAGCATGAGCGAAGTGTTATACATACTCATATCAATTCTTTGTCCGATGCCAAATCTCTCTCTGGCAAAAAGAGCTCCCAGAATGGATAGCGCCGATAGCATAGCAGTTGCTAAATCTATTAAAGGAATCTGAACTTTACACGGCGGTCCATCTTCTATCCCAAGCAAGCTCATCAAACCTGATGTCCCTTGGACGATGCCATCAACCCCTGGCTTGTGACTCCATGGTCCCTCTTGTCCATAGGCGGAAATCGAACAATAAATCAGGTTTGGGTTTTGTTCTTTTATATGCTGATAGCCAACACTGAGCCTGTCAGCAACACCGGGTCGGAAGCTTTCCACAAACACATCGCACTCTTGAGACATTTTTTTGACAAGATCGACTCCAGTCGCTGTCTTTAAATCGATGACAATCCCTTTTTTATTGCGATTGAGAGATAAGAAGGTAACACTCTGTTCATTGATGAAGGGAGGACCGAACATCCGGGCAATTTCTCCGGACGGAGGCTCCACTTTAATAACTTCCGCTCCAAGATCCCCAAGAAACATAGTGCATGCAGGTCCCGCTGCTACTTGGCTTAAATCAAGCACTCTAATATTCTTCAAAATCCTACTCATATTCACCCTTCTTTATCCTTTTGTCCCTTTTATTTTAATTACGCAAGAGCTCCCTTAAAGTTGAAAAGTATCAACTATCTGTATTTTTTAATCTTGCGGGCTATCTTATGAACTCTTTTCCGAATATAATTCACTTATCACCTCGTCTGTTGAGGCCACTCGACCCCACAAACGACTAAATCCACGAAGTGTCAATTTCTGCATCTCCTCGCTATCCGTCCCAGTAGCATCCGAAACCAAAACCACACCAAACCCTCGGTCAGACGCTTCTCGGGCAGTAGTTTCGACACAGTTATTCGTCGAAATACCTACAATAACCAGAGATTTTACATGAAGTGCCCTTAATACAGTCTCAATACCGCTTGAAGCAAATGCACCTTGTGTACGTTTGTTGATAATTAATTCCCCAGGCAAAGGTTTTAATTCGTCAATGATTTCATGCTCACGATTCCCACAAGTATTCCTAAGTGCCATAAAGAATGATTTCATATGAGCTGGCGCATCAGAGTAATCGGGAAGCTCACACCCTAATGTAATAAAAATTATCCGAGACTCTGCCTTCCTAAATGCCTCAAGGAGTTTACGGCTATTTGGAACAACCAATTGTTCAATGCGATCAAAACGATATTTTGCGTTTTCGATTTTACCTTGTTTTGTCAGCAAAACACCAAGCCCATGGTATCGGCTACCGCTAGCATATTGAAGATCAACGAGAACCAATGCGGTAGTGGCCGGATTTATATGGACGGGTCTTGTAAATACATCAAAATAATCGGGGATCAGCATTGTCTCCTTTCTGCTTTAAAAATCTCACTTAAAGACAAGGGACATGGATGGAACGTATGTAACTACAGCCAATGCAAATAACAAAACGAAGATAAAAGGAAGGACACCGCGAGCCACATATTCAATAGATTTCTTCGCAATTCCGCTGATAACAAATAAGTTAACTCCCACAGGGGGAGTTACTGAGGCGATTTCAATATTCAGTGTGATCATCATGGCGAAATGAATTAGGTCAATCCCCAGCACCTTCGCTGAAGGCAAGAACATTGGTGTAAATACTGTAAGGATTGTCACACCGTCAAAAAAGCATCCAAGGATAATTATGATGACATTGACTATGAGAAGATACAGGACGCGCGAGAGATTAAAATCTTCAACCAATCGAACGATGGTTGATGGGATACCAGCCAATGTACTGATCATTCCAATAAAGATCGCACCAGCAATTATAAACAGGACTACCGCAGTCGTTTTTGCGCTATCAGTAAATATTTGAAGCAAGTTTTGAAAATTCAGTGTACGGTACACAAAACCCCCAATAAGGATACCGTACAGCGCAGAAACTGCAGCTGCCTCAGTCGGAGTGAAAAAGCCGGTGTAAATCCCTCCTAAGACGATGAGTGGCATTAAAAGAGCCGGAATAGCCTTGATGCTGGTTTGCCAAACTTCAACTATTGAGAACTTGCCATGGAATCCCCATTTATTCCGACGTACCATGTACCAAGCCAATATTGAGAGAAGGGCGGCCGTGAATAATCCAGGCACAATGCCTGCCAGGAATAAATCAGTAACAGAGACTTGTGCTATAGCACCATAGATTACAAAGGTTAGGCTTGGGGGGATCATGATGGCAAGTGTGCCACCAGCAGCAATTAAACCTGCTGCGAAACTTAAAGGATGATTCTTTTTGGTAAGCTCTGGAAGAATAATTTTGCCCAGTGCTGCTGATGATGCCGCAGATGACCCTGTCATTGCACCAAATAGCGCAGCAACCAATGTGGTTCCAACCGCCAATCCACCAGTTATTGGCCGTGCCAATGCCTGCATGAAATCAACAAGATAACGAGCCAAATTGGCATGTACCATTACATTGCCAGCAAGAATAAAAAAGGGAATAGCGAGGAGAACAAAACTATCGAGATTGGCAAACGAAGATTGTGCAATCTGTGTTGTTGTTGTAATACCAAAAATCAGAACACTTATAAGACCGACAATGCCGAGGGTGAAGGCAATCGGGACACCTAAAATCAAAAGCGCGAAAAGACAAAAGATGATAACGAAAGCCATAATCTTATTAGGAATCAACAAGTCACATTTAACTTGCTGTCACGGTATAAGAACCAAGCTCTTATGATTAGACGAATCCCCATCAAGAAAAATCCAATTGGCACCACCGCCTGAAAAATCCATATGGGTATAGCTAACGTGCTATCCGCTGACATCATGCCAAGATTGTAGCTGTCCCTTGCTAAACGAAACCCTAATAAAACCATAACCCCACAAAAACAACTACAAATAATATAGGTTATCAATTCTATGACAGTACGAATTTGCCTTTTTAAGCGATTTAGGATGAATTCGACACGAATATGTAAGCCTTCGCGTGCAGCGCTGGCTGCGCCAAAATAGGTAAGAAAGATCAAAAGATAGCGTGAAAGTTCTTCTGACCATATAAATGAATGACCAAACACTTCACGGCTGATCAATTCGAGGGATACCGTGCCAAAACAACAAGCCAGCGCTGCTCCAGCCAACCAATCGTCGATTACATTCAGAACTTTTGTCATCTTGAAGTTCCCGTTATTCCCCTCAATTTATCGAGAATCGGTTTTCCATATGCTTTCTCAGCATCAATCCAAACACGTTCCCCCAATGCCGCCCATTCTTTCGCTTCCGCCTCTGTTTGATAATGAATGGCCACCCCTTGATTTTTTAGGTATGCAATCGACTCTTCAGCTGCAATCCGTGCTCGTTGCCTATGTTTAATTGCCACTTCTTGCACGGTATCACTTATCAACTTCTGATCCCGAGAATCAATCGAGTTCCACCATTTCGTATTAACCATCCAAGGATAGTATCCAAAGAAATACTTTGCATATGTGATGAATCTTACAAACTCATAAAATTTATAAGATACATATGCATCCGCTGGTGTGTTAATACCATCAACAACACCCTGTTGAAGTGCTCCCATTACTTCAACGATGTTAATAGATACCGGGGTCCCACCAAATGCAGCGAGCGTTGCAGCATTTGTTCTTCCTAATGCCCTTATTTTAAGTCCCTTAAGATCTGCCGGCTTAATCAAGGCTCTATTTCTTGATCCTATTGGTAAATAATCGTACGCTAGCAGGCCTAATACTTTCCCACCCTTTTTCTCAACCTCACTATATAGATCTTGAATAAAGTCTTGGTTACTTGCAACTTTATAAAATGCCTCATGCGTAGGCAACGAATAAGGCAATTCGAGTACTGCGATTTTAGGTGAGACTGCTACCCAATATACCGAAACCAATGTGGTCATATCCGCGTCCCCACGCAAAAGAGCTTGTAATAAATCTTGGCCCTTATATAAGCTTCCAGCAGGGAAATACTGCACGCGGATCCTATTATTTGATCGCTCTGCGATAAGTTTTGCAAATTCTTTGTTTGCAATCGCTGGTGTAACATCGGCGGCATATTCAACTGGGAAACGAATAGTCAATTCTTGAGCCATAACAGGGGTTACTATTATCAGCATAAAGATAACAAGAAGACTTTTAAAACCCATAGCCCTATTAACTTTGATCATTGTTTGTTTCATTTTATTCTCCTTTCGTTTGCCGTATTATCAACATATTTTTACTTATTTAGCCTAATTTGCGACCATCATCACCCCCCTTTCTACTACTTTTTTTGAATTCTGGGACCGAGAGACTATTAAACATTACCACGTACAATTTGGCTTTGAATATCGCCGATTTTAGTAATAAAAGATTGCGAGGTGTACATCCATTACTTAAAGACCACAAAGCCTAACTTTGTCTATAAACTCCAGAACCTCATCTAAGGAAACAATGTCGGCATATCGGCGTCCAATATCACGTAGATTATCATTATGTGGGCCTTCATCTACGTCTCCAACGCACGGTTCTGGCACACATACCCGAAAACCGTACGAAAAGGCATCATTTACAGAAGCACGAATGCAACCGCTGGTATTGCACCCGGTAACGATTACGGTATCAACGCGTTCTTTAATGAAATACTGTGCAACCGGTGTGCTGAAAAAAATTGATGGTCCGGTTTTGCAGACAATCATGTCGTAGGTAGGATCATAAATTCTTTCATCCAAGACTGTACAGGGATGTCCGTGATGAAATTCTTTTACAACTACGTCAATCTTCCATCGTGGTGCATCGCGTTCGCTGGTATAGGCTGTGTAACACGAAGCAACTGGAATATTAGCATTCCGTGCCGCCGCAAGTATTATTCTCGTATTGTTCACTGCACGTTCAACCATCGGGCGGCCGCCAAGAGGGTAACGGGGATCGGTGAATGCCTTCATGAAATCAACAACAACGATCCCCGGCCATGCACCAAACCCTATTCGATTACTGTCAAATCCTAACTTCTTATAAATATCATTCATCCCTACCTCCTTTTTTCATTTATATATAGTCTAAGAATCAGTTGCTAAAATTTAAAAATCAATTAAAGAGTTAAACTCACTGGCCCCTCAATACACTCTTTTTTACATAAACGTAGCCCTCCATTAGTCGCCTGGCGGTTCGCCTCATGAGGGCTTTTTTTAATTTCCACTCGTTGTTCTCCCTCTCAACCCATGCTTCGAGCTCCATCACCCCACGTGGATGCCCAATGCGGACTATCCCTGTTTCCCTTGTCTCTTGTGAAGCTACCTGATTCACTAAAGTTCCCGGGGTCATAGCCGCTGCACATGTGCAGACGGATCCTGTCCCCGTGTAGCTCTCCACTGCCATTTGCGTAAATATGATCCGTGAAAGGAAACTAACCTCTTCTTTCTTGATGGTTTTTCCCGAAGCATAATCCATATACTCTTGCGGAGGCGCGATAAAAGCAAATTGTGGAATGACTGGGCTGTCAATCAGAGCTTTTTTTCGATCCCTCACAATTCCTGCTGCCTCTGCTCCAGCTCCTCTTATTTTTTCTATCTCGTCCATTAAGTCCTTGTTGGCATTGATTTGCTCCCGATATTCCGTCCCTGTAGCTCCAATATCATTTGCTAAGACAAAGACGACCGGATTTGCAGCATCGACAATTGAAACGGTTATCTTACCGATTCCTTCGACGTCTAAGACATCGGTAACATTCCCGGTGGGGAGAAGCTTTCCGGTCGCTGACCCTGCTGAGTCTGCAAAGTCGATGGCAATCATAGCCCCTGTCCCGGGAACACCTGGAATGCGGCAGTCCCCCTCGGATGCAGCTTTGCCCTCGAAGACCGGGATCTCTGCTACGAGTATCTTCTGGGTATTCGTGTTGTGGATGCGGACGGTGGTGACTGGTTCCTTGGGCCGAACCAGGCCTTCGTCAATGGCAAAGGGTCCCACCGCTGAGGAGATGTTTCCACAGTTTCCGTGAAAAAGGACTTCTGGGCGATCGATCAACACCTGTCCAAAGGTATAATCGACATCAGCGTCATCACGCGATGGAGGCCCAATGATTGCAACCTTGCTCGTAGTAATGTCGGAACCTCCCAGCCCGTCGATCTGTCGAATATCTGGACTTCCGTAGGCGGCAAGCAAAACTTTCTCGCGGAGATTCAGGTCTAATGGAAGCTCATTTTCCATAAAGAAAACAGCCTTGCTCGTCCCTCCTCTATATATTGAACATCGGAATCTTTCCTGGTCACTCATTTGAATCAACTCCCTTCCCTTTATTCAAGCAAACATGCCATCACTCAATCACCAATCTATTTTCTTTCCAGAAAAATAACATCCTGGAAAATGGCAGGTCTGACAGTCAGGCATAATGACTTCTGGTAATCTCGCCCCCTTTATTTCTTTCACCATTTTCATTGCCCTTGTTACATTCGATTCTTCTCCCTTAATTACCATCATCACCGAGCCCTCCGCACCTCCGACACCTCCAGCAGCAATTGGTATTGCTTCAACTCCAGCTAACATCTTTAAGGCCTGAATTTCTGTGATGGGATCTGCTTTTATCGGGAGAAGTCCGCAGGGGATACCCAATGCATCAGATGTATTTGCCCTCCCAGTCTCTTTTGCTACATTACGAATAGATGCAGGAATAAACTTTTCGAGCCCAGCTACATAAAGTATCTTAAATTTCTTTTCTCTCTGAGCCGCTAAAGCTTTTCCAATTGTTCCGCCTGCTAAACTTGCAAGGAGTATTCCAATATGTCCGTCAGCATCAAAAGCATTTACACCCTTAATATAAACATCTTCCTCCTGCATCTCATTCAGTACTTCAATAAGTTTTACCTTTCCCTCGTATTTCCCTTTTCTCAAAATATAAGAGAAGGGAAAATTTGCTGGATCAGTCAATTCCTGGTACTTGTCTTCTTCAAAAGCTCTCTGGGTCAATCCTTCGACACAACCACCTCGAGGTGCAATCATCCCAATAAGCCATATCCCATCCGGTTTTTTCCCGGTGATATATTCCATAAGAAAGTAGGTTGAACTGCTTGGGTGGATTAGAACGATTCCGTCTCGAAGAGCTTTTTTAACTGAATCCATCTCAAAAACAGCTTTAGAAATTATTTTTTTTGATTCGGCCGGGGTAAGGACAATTTGTGCTCGCCTCATAAATTTATACCTCCTCATGCCTTCTTGTTTATTCTATTTCGAACAAATTTTGTTAAACCACCTTCATCCATAAAATCCTGGATAAAATCCGGAAAAGGATTGAAATGGCTAACTTCCTTTGTCCTTGTATTCGCCACTGTCCCCTTTTCCACCTCGATTTCGAGGATATCCCCTTCTTCCACTTTCTTCGATATCCCCGATACCTGGATTACGGGTAACCCCACCGCAATCGAGTTTCGATAAAATATTCTTCCAAAACTTTCGGCCAATACAGCAGCAATCCCGGATCCTTTCAAAGAAATCGGTGCGTGCTCACGAGAGCTTTCGCAGCCGAAATTTTCGCCGGCCACCAGGATATCCCCTCTCTTCACTTTATCTTTCCAATCTTTTATATGCCCCTCAAAACAGTGCTCCGCTAACTCCTCATCCCCTGTAAGCATCAGGTATCTTCCTGCTAAAATCATGTCAGTACCAATGTCATCCCCAAGTTTATAGACCACCCTTCCTTTTATTTTGTCCATTGAGTACCTCCTAAAGATATTTCTTCGGATCGGTGATTTTCCCTTCAATAGCTGAAGCTGCTGCGGTAGTCGGAGAAGCAACAAAGATCTCCGCTTCCGGACTTCCCATCCTCCCCGGGAAATTCCTGCATCCGGTGGAAACTACCCTTTCTCCGGGAGCCATCACTCCCATATGGCCACCCACACAGGGTCCGCAGCCAGAGGGGGCCAATAAGGCTCCGGCCTCATAAATGGCCTGAATATACCCTTCTTTCAAGGCATTTTGGTAAATCTCTTTCGTTTGAGGAATGACGATGCATCTCACTTCAGGGTGAACTTTCCTTCCCTTCAGAATCTTTGCAGCCACTGCCAAGTCCTCTAACCCCCCATTTACACAAGATCCAATGTATGACTCGTTGATTGGAAGCCCTTCGACCTCCTTCACATCTTTAACCATGTCCATTCTTGGCGGAGTCGCAATCTGAGGTTCTAAATTAGAGACATCAACATGATGAATCTTTTCATATTTCGCATCTTTGTCTGCCTTCACCACCTCAAAAGGTTCCTTTGTCCTCTGCTTCATGTATTCAACCACTTTATCATCTGCCTCGATAACACCAATCTTCCCGCCCATCTCAAGGGTGAGGCCGCACACAGCGATCCTTCCATCAATGCTCAGATCTGTTATAGCCGGCCCCGTGTATTCAACTGCCTTATAAAGTGCCCCCGTCTCACCCAAGTCTCCCAGGATCTTCAGGATGATATCTTTTCCCATGGCGTATTCGGGAAGCTTTCCATCCACCACTACCTTGATGGTCTCGGGCACCTTGAACCAGAGATCTCCCTTATAGAGAACATACGTTTGTTCCGATGAACCTATTCCGGCTGCAAAAGCACCCACTGCTCCAAGAAGGACAGTATGAGAATCCGCTCCTACAAAAAGCATCCCTGGTCTGCAATGACCCCTCTCTATGGGCAACCTCAAATGCCCTCCATTTCCAGTCTCTGAAAAGTAGAGATCAAATCTCTTACAGAATTCCCGGATATTTTTATGTTCTATAGCAGCTCGAATCGTGGGGGCTGGCACATAATGGTCGATGTAGATTTCGAACCCTCCGGGGAGCTTGTATGGTTTCTCAAGACCCATTTCTTGAAACCTTCGGATCAAGAGAGGAGCCGTCACGTCGTTCGCTAAAGAACTATCCACTTTTGCGATTACAAATTCCCCTGGTGATACCTTATTCTTTCCTGATTTCATGGCTAATATCTTCTCAGCGAATGTTGCGCTCATTGTTCAAACCTCCTTATTTGATTCCCCGTTCAGCAATCGCTTTTTTGACCACTTCGCCGATATCACCCAAGTGATCCACAATGTAGGCACCGGCCTCTCTCAACACCCTTTCCTTTTCCTCAAGCGTGCCTTTGCCCCGAGAGATAATTGCTCCGGCGTGTCCGAACCTTGTATCCGCCCTGGTAAACTTGCCGGCGAGATAAATAACAAAGGGCTTGGTGAATTTGCCTTCCTTAATCATTCGGGCTGCATCCTCCTCAATGGTTGTCCCTATCTCACCGAATGCTGCCACAGCCTTTGTCTGGCCGTCTTTTTCAAAAAGAGGCAACAAGTCGGCAAAAGTCGACCCAACGAAGGCGTCCCCCCCAATCGCGATGCTTGTGCTCTGACCCACCCCTGCCTGAGTTAAATAGAAACTTGTTGTCGTAGTATGACCGCCACTTCGGGAGAGAACCCCACAATAGCCCTCTTTGAAGATCGTCCTTGCTAAATCGGGAGTTCCCCCAATCATCCCAACGATAGCCTTTCCGGGGCTCACCACCCCGATACAATTGGGACCCAGTACCCTGGCATTCTTCATCCGCCCCTTTTCAATAATCTCCAGCATGTCTTGGTGGGGTAATCTCTCCGGGATCATGACAACCACTTTGATCCCGGCCTCCAGCGCTTCCATAGCAGCATCTTTTGCCAGCCGAGCAGCAACAAAAACACAGCTCACACTAACATTTGGGTGCTTCTCCAATGCTTCCTCAACGGTGTTGTAAACTGGGATGCCATTGACCTCGGCCCCTCCCCGACCTGGCGTCACTCCGCATTCGACTTTGGTCCCATACCCTTTCATGACCCCGGCCCGAATGGTGGCCTCTCTTCCAGTAATTCCCTGAATTAACACACCCGTGTTCTCATCTACTAAGATCGCCATCTCTACCTCCCTATCTCTTGTATACCGGCTTAATCCCCTTTTTCTCTAATTGCGCCAGATATTCATCCAATTTCGGCATGGGGTAAGTAATGGTCACCCCGCCATTTCCATGGAGTTGGCAAGCTAATTCGCATGCCACACAATCGGTACATTTCCCCTTCTTAATTTCATCCTTGCCCCACATGAGAGCGGGCCTTCCATCTTTCAATTCCAGTACGGGCCCTAAAAAGGGAAGATGGTCCGCTTCAATGCAAGCCTTGGTTTTACAAGCATCGCATTTCTTTAAGTCAAATCGAATTGTTGCGCCCGCCATGGTCACAAACTCTAATATTTCTTCTCCCATCTTATATCCCTCCTGTTTCTTTTTTCCACTTCTTATAGAGTCTATCAAACTCATCTGCCGCACTCTTTTCGGTGTTGTTCCGTCCTAAAACTTTGAAGAATGGACTGTCGCTGATACCATGTTCCTTGAAAAGGTTGACGGCTACCTCATCGGATCTTCCTCGAAAGCATAAGAGGCAGGGGATATTGGGTTTGCCGCCCGTTTTTGGATAAAGCTCCTTCAGCGCTTTGATAATCCCTCGTGCCGTATTATCCAGTTGTTGGGCTGCCATCCCTGTTACCATGAGATACCCCTTGATTTCCGGTTGAGAAAAGACGATTTTTGTGGCAGCGTACATCTTTAAAGAAGTGGGATTCCCAGATGTATCACAGAAATCAACGGGGTAATAGCCTAGTGGATAGATTTCGTCAAACAGGGTGATGGCACATCCTGTGCCTACACAATCATAGCCAATGGATATCTTCCCTATTTTTTGGGCGTAGGATCCATCGGGGTCGATCTGAACAAAATGAGCACTTCCTCGGTGATCATTCTTATCAATCTGTCCGGCTGCAAGCTCGAGCGGTGTCGGTTCTCTTGCCCCGGCCTCTTCCGAGATCTCGATCCCCAGCTCGGGATGTCGGAAAATCGCATCATCATCGATGTCGATACGAGCGTCAGCCGCAATGACTCCTTTTGGCGTCACGGCCAAGGGGTTGATCTCTACAAGTTTACAGTCATTCTTTCTGTAAACCTGATAAAGCCTTGAGATAACCTGAGAATAGGCGTTAATGTCATTTCCAGAAAGTCCTTCCACTTTTCGCAACAGGTTGCGGGCATCAAATTCAAAAAAACCTCGGCTAATGGATATATCTTTTGAAAAGATCTTTTCCGGATGCATCGCTCCCACTTCTTCGATATCCATTCCTCCACTCACACTAAAGAGGGCAACCGGTGCCCGGGTGATACCGCTCGTGGTAACTCCCATGTAAATTTCTTTCTTAATGTCCAGCATTTCTTCGACCAAGACGCTTTGTACTGGAATATTCTCAATTTTCATGGTTAAAATTTCACGAGCTGCCTGTTCTGCCTCAGCTGGCGTCTTTGCCAACTTGATTCCACCATGCTTCCCCCTTTGGCCCATCAATACCTGCGCTTTAATGACTACAGGCACTTCAAACTCTTCAGCTATCTGTTTTGCCTCTTGAGGAGACTTGGCTACCTTGCCTTTTGGAATAGGAATTCCATTCTTTTTAAAAATATCCTTTCCTTGATGCTCTAAAAGTCTCGCCATCTTCTTTCTCCTTTTATTTTACATTTAGGGTAGATCTTTTCGCTCAATAGGTAACTCTCTGAGTTCAGGACCTGAATACGTCATATTCTCATTTAAGAGGTCAGGTGGCATCGGAGCCTTCATCCTTTTTCCAAACTTAATCTCTTCATAAGCGTGAGCAACTAAACCCAAACCACGGGAAAGACAAATAAATCCAGTGGCCACTCCAGAGGGTATTCCGAGTTCACAAAGGATAGCAGCGGCTGAGGCATCAACGTTTATCGTTAGATGCTTTCCACTTAATTCCTTCATCGCATCATAGATCGACTGGGCCGCTTCAACATACTTGCCACTAATTTCTCCCTTTTTGACTGCTAACTCGGCCATTTTCCAGAGCCGAGTGGTCCGTGGATCTTCCTTATGAACAGGGTGGCCATAGCCAGGCATAAATTTTTTGGTTTCTTTAAACTTCTTAGCCACATCAATCGCTATTTCTTTAATGCTTTTGCCTTCTTTTTCTGACCGATTCACAATGTCATAAAAAACCTCCATAGCATCTTCAATGGCTCCACCGTGAACCTTCCCTAATAGATTCATCCCTGAAGCAACAGCACTATTGAAGGTTACTCCACAAGTAGCTGCCATGCAAGTTGTTGTGATTGCAGGGGAAATTACACCCTGATCGCACGCCGCAACTAAAACAGCATCAATCAGCTTTCCGGCAGTCTCCTGAGGGAGCTTCCCCATAATCATAAGGTAAAGCATCTCTCCATAACTAACCCGCCCCATAAGTTCCTGAATATGATAACCACTGATCACAATCTGATTGGGTTTTACGTCAATAATTTCTGTATCCCACCAGCCTTTTCTTTTTGCTTCCATTTTTAGTCCTTTCTTTCCATTAAGACCTCATTTTTAGGTCCTCTTTTGGCGCTCAATTTGACAGTGTATTTATATCGGTCAGGCCTAACGAAAGTCTGCACAAATTCAACCGGTTTCTTTTTCTTTTCAAATACTATGGTCTCAATATAAAGTATCGGAGAAGTAATACTCACAGAGAGGGCAGAGGCAATATCATAATCCGCAATAATAGCTTCAATATATTGAATAGCCCCACTCAATGGAACTCCAACTTTGTCCCGCAGTATCTGAAGCATTGTATATTTTAGTAAATCTTCTTCTTTAATCTTTTCTCCTATTTCTAAAGGAAGATAATTGACAATATAAGAGACGGGGGAGTTGGCGGAATTTCGCGTCCTTCTTATTTGCATCACTTCAATATTTTCCTTTATTTTCAGTAAGTTCAAAACCTTTTTAGAGGGTTTTATTTTACTTAAGCTCAATATTTTAATTTCTTGTGTCTTTAGTCCATCAGCAATCAGATCATTGATCTTCCCTCTGAATTGGAGTGAATTGATATCGGCGATATCTTCCGAGACAAATGTCCCTTTCCCCTGGACTCTAACAATTAGCCCTTCATTCACTAAATTTAAAACAGCCTGACGTGCTGTAATGTTACTCACTTGATAGGTCTCACAAAGCTCTTTTTCCGTTGGAATCTGTTCGCCAGGCAAAAAATCACCAGTGATGATTTTTGATTTAAGAATCTGCTCTAATTGGAAATACAACGGGACGTTTTTTTTCCCAGATCTTAAATAATTCATAATGGCTCACTAATATTATAATATTATAATAATGTCAAGTATTTTTTTTATAATTTAATTCCCTTGACATATCAATCGGTTAAATGATAAATTGAATTTACATATGAATGAGCCTCGTCTCAATCGGCTTCTTACAGCCGAGGAAATCGCCGCGATCATAGAGAGACTGGCAGACCGGATCTCCCGCGATTATGAGGGAAAGGAACTGATCCTGGTCTGTATTCTGAGGGGAGCCTTCATGTTCCTTTCAGATCTGATCCGTTATCTTCGGATTTCGGTGAAGGTCGATTTTGTCAGACTGGCCAGCTATGGCGCCGGGACAAAGACTTCCGGACTCGTGGAGATCACCAAGGATATTGAAACCCCGATCGAGGGGAAGGATGTGCTCATCATTGAGGATATTGTGGATAGCGGCCGAACCCTTCAATTCTTGAAAGAACGATTGGAACTCTCTCATCCACGTTCCGTAAAAATCTGTACCCTGTTGAACAAGAAATCCCGAAGAGAAGTGGAGATAGAGGCCGACTACGTGGGAAAAGAGATTGAGAATGTCTTTGTCGTAGGCTATGGCATTGACTTCAACGAATCCTATCGCAACCTTCCTGAAATCTATTATGTCATGCCTTCCGAACAGGAAAAGGAAAAAGGTTGAATTGTTTTCTATTTTTTATTTTTTAAAATCCGCACTCCCCGCCTGCCAAAGAAGATGTTCGGCGGGCAGGCGCACTCCGCAATCCCAAATTGCATGGATCCTCCTCTGTATCTTTCTATTCTTAGTTGCAATTCAGAGCCCTGTTCTCCCCCAACCACGGTCTCCCGATGCGGAGGATTCACTTCTCTTCAGAGAAGGCGAAATCCTCTTTTCAAGGGGAGAGACCGAAAAAGCCCTGTGGCGTTTCAAGAGATTGACCACTGAACATCCCCGAAGCCCTCTTTTAAACGAAGCCAGATTCAGGATGGTCACCTGCTACACTCAACTGAAGAGACACAGGGATGCCATTCGAACTCTCAATGATCTGCTTCCCACCTTTCTTGCCCCGCAGAGATTGATTCAGGTTCTTACCCTTCTCGGTGATAGTCACCTCGAATTGAAAGACCGGACCAATGCTTTATTGTGGTATGGAAAGGGCCTTCTCGTCACAGGACAATCCCATGAAGAACAAAAAAAGAAGATCAGGGCGGTCATCGATACCTTTGATACCGAAGAGGAATTGAACCAGGTGGAGTCAACTCACCGGGGCGCCTATGCCGGAGGTTATGCCAAGCTGAAGTTGGCCCAGATGGCAAAAAAATGGGGCTATGATCCAATCGCCAGAAAGATGTTAAATGAACTGGAGAAGGAGTACCCTGGAATGGACTACGTTGGCCAGGCCAAAGAGGTCTCCCAATCGATCCCTATCCCCAAAAAATCAAAATACTTAGTCGGGATTATCCTGCCTCTGAGCGGAATCCAGAAGCCCTTCGGCGAGAAGGCATTGCAGGGAATTCGGCTGGCCTTAAAAGAGAAGGAATCACGGGATAAGACTCCTCTTATCTCTCTGGTGGTGCGTGATTCCAAGGGAAGTCCATCAGAAGCTGAAAAGGCAGTGGAGGAACTGGCGAAAACAGAAAAGGCGTTAGCTATCATCGGCCCTCTCCTCAGCGCAACAGTGGACAGGGCGGCAAGAAAAGCTCAACAATTAAAAGTTCCTCTCATCAGCCTTTCTCAAAAGGAACCCGCTTCCGTAAAAGGAGAATTTATCTTTCAGAATTCACTGACTCCACCGGATCAAGTTCAAAGACTTGTGGCTTTTGCCGTCAGGGAACTGGAGCTTCGCACCTTTGCCGTTTTTTACCCCAACTCGCCCTATGGATTCCATTTCAAGAATCTCTTTAATCAGGAGGTTTCCCGGATGGGCGGTAAGGTTTTAGGCACGGTGGTCTATCAGGAGGAACAGACCGATTTCCGCCAGGAGATCAAAGGTTTTTTTAAGGTGGAGACCATCCAGAAGCAGGAGGGAACAAAGAGAAAGGAGGAGGAATTTAAACAGGGCCTCTCCGTGGATGGACTCTTTATCCCGGACACACATGATCGCGTGGGCACAATCCTTTCTCAGATGGCGTACTACGATATTAAGGGAACCACCTTTTTGGGAACAAATGCATGGAATGGCCCTGGCCTCATCACCCTTTCAGGGAAAGGAGCCGAAGGCGCCATTTTCGTGGACGCCTTTTCAAAAATCCTCCACGTCAAGAATTTTGTCGAAGAATTTCAAAAAGAGTACAATCGTGAACCAGAAACCCTTGAGGCGATCTGTTACGATGGAGCAAGGTTCCTGATGGAGATCCTCCAATCCAAATCGCCCTCTTCTCCTTCTGAATTGAAGGAAGAGCTTCGCAAATTTTCCCTCTTTCAGGGGGTTTCAGGTCTAAAAGGGTTTAGAGAAGATGGGAAGGCCATTCGAGCCCTCTCCATTTTGAGAGTGAAAAACGGCCAGATCGAACACTTCTCACCCTGAATCGGAGTTGAACCAGGGGGTTCAAGGAGTCCAGGGTCCATGGGGTCAAGTAAAATTCCTTGAACCCTTGAATCCTCGAACCCCTTCGCAGAGCACATCATGTCGCTGCCTCCTTAAAATCAGAAAGAGAGTTTTCCAGATCTCTCATAAAAAATCATTTACAAATTCAACAGTTATGATAATTTGTATCCATTTAGCTTTTTGAAAAGATGAGTTTCATGAGTCAATTGACAAAAAGAATTATCATAAAATCCCCCTTAATCCCCCTTTGCCAAAGGGGGAAACCCCTATCTCCTCCCTTTTATAGCAAAGGGAGGTGGGGAGGGATTTTACAAAGATTTTCAAACCACTAAAGTGTTACGATAATTTCTAATTCAAAATAGAGGTAAAAACAATGAAATGTGTTTTTTGTGGTGGTGAAACAAAGAAAATGTTGGTTACTTTCAGCTATGAAGAGGAAGGCAGGTTTTTTCTTGTTGAACATGTTCCTGCAGAGGTTTGCGATCGATGTGGAGAGAAGACCTATTCGCCCGATGTTACGGATGAGTTGTTGAAGTTTGCAAAAGACAAATTTAAACCTGCCAAAACACTTGAAGTTCCTGTTTTTAATTTCGCTGAAAGTTTATAATGGTTTTAGCCAACGGTAAATGACACAGCTTGGCATATATCCCTTGTTGGAAAATTCAGTTTTTATACAGAAATTTATTTCTCGTGATCCGGACGTTTCGGCAATAACAATATCTATCTGCTCAATGTCTTCTTCCTTACTTATACCTTTCCAGATACTTCTCCAGGCGGTTCATTCCTTCTTTGATGTTGTCCATGGAATTCGCATAACAGAATCGGAGGTATCCCTCTGCGTTCGTCCCGAAATCAATGCCAGGCGCCACACCTACCTTGGCTTCCTGTAAGATGTCAAAAGCCAAACGGTAGGAGTCCTTTGAAAACCGTTTGGCATTGGCTAATATATAGAAGGCCCCCGTCGGCTCAACCGTAATTCCAAACCCTAATTCTTTCAACCTTGGAATCAGGAAACGCCTCCGTTGATCATAGGTCTCTCTCATCTTCTTGACATCCTTCTCCGCCTTTTTCAGGCCTGCCAGGGCCGCCCACTGGGAAAAGGAGCTGGCGGAGATGAAGAGGTTCTGCTGGATTTTTTGCATCGGCCGGATAAATTCTTTCGGTGCAATCAGATATCCCAGCCTCCATCCGGTCATCGCATAGAGCTTTGAAAACCCATTGATGACAAAGGCCCGGTCCGTGAATTCAAGAATGGAATGCTCCTCGCTTTCATAGACCAGTCCATGGTAGATTTCGTCGGAGATGATATAAGGAGAAAATTGGGCAATCCTTTTCATCCTCTCCCCGGACATAATGTTTCCGGTTGGATTGGAAGGAGAATTAATCATAATCCCTTTGACTTTCGGGCTCAGTTTCTCCCCGATCATCTCCGGAAGATACTGAAACCCCTCCTCCTCTAAAACCTCGACAAAGATTGGAACCCCATCCACAAAACGGATGATATTGGGATAGCACGGGTAATACGGATTGGAGAGAATGACCTCATCCCCGGCATCCAGTAAAGCCGAAAAGAGGAGAACCATCGCTGGAGAGGTCCCTGAAGCCACCAGGATCTGTTCGGGTGATATTTTTACTCGATACTTCTTCCAGTAATCCTCTGCGATGGCTTCTCTTAACTCGATGAGGCCCATGCTGTGTGTGTAATGAGTCTTCCCATCGCAGATCGCCCGATAGCCCGCTTCATTGATACATTCCGGAGTGTCGAAGTCCGGCTCCCCCACTTCGAGATGGATGATAGGCTCTCCTCTTCTCTCCAGTTCCTGCGCTTTCTCCAGGACATCCATCACAATGAATGGCGGAATCTCCTGTGCTTTCTTTGAAATCATGTTGTAGTGGAACCTCCCCCCTCACCCCCGCCCTCTCCCGCGAGATACTGTGTCGTAATAATGATTTTGTCACCCTGAATTTATTTCAGGGTCTCGTAAGTATTTGATTCTATTAGATGCTGAAACAAGCATGACATTTTTTACCATTTCCCCTATTACGACACAGTCCGCGAGGGGAGAGGGCAGGGGTGATTATTTGGAATTTGGTGCTTGGAATTTGGTGCTTATTCGAATTGAATCCCCTTTCTTCATCTTTAACATCTTCTCGGCGCTTCCTTCCCTGACAGCAATTTCTAAACATCCCCCGCTTCCAAAGAGGGCGATCGGTTCGTTCTTCTTCCCTTCCCAGTATCCATCTTTTAAACCTTTGATGATTCCTTTCCCAGCCTTGATCAGAAATGGCCGGCCTTGGATAAATTGGGAGAATCCTTCCCGGCCGATATTGGTAATAAGATTCCCGAAGGAATCGATATGAATCACCTCGCCAATCAAGTTCATTCCTCTCACGATCGGTTCTGGAAAGTTTAGGGTTTTCAATGAATCGATCCTTCTTCCAAAAGCCTTGGGTGAAATACCAAGGGTTAAATGACCTGCTACAGGTGCAAAGATATCCCTTCCATGAAAGGTTTGACTAATTTCTGGGAGAAAGAAACGCTTTTCGGTCAGGACATAGGTCTCTCGTATTTTCTCTTTCCGGAGGACAAGGCTGAAGAGGCCGTTGTCAGGACCTACAAAGAAGAAATGATCCGTTACAATCAGAATTGGGGCCCTTGCTCCCCCCACCCCCGGGTCCACCACGGCCAGATGGATTGTCCCTTCAGGAAAGTAAGAGAAGGCATGAGCAAGAACGAAGGCTCCCGCCATGATGTCCTGGGGGTGAATGTGATGACTGATATCCACTACCTTACAGCGTGGATTGATCCCCAGGATCACCCCTTTCATCGAGGCAACATAATAATCCTTTGTCCCGAAATCGGTGAGCAGTGTAATGATAGGGTGTTTCATCTAAAACCAAAATCCTTTTGGGTTAAGGTCAAGGCAAGGATGCCCGTTTTGTTTTTCGGGTAAAGGCAAGGGTTTTAATTTTCAACCCCCACCCATTGACCTTTCACCAAACTGGCTTCATAGCCCTGACCTCTTCACATAACCCAACAGGTCATTATTATTTTACAACGGTGTTCACTCTGCAACGAAGGATTGCCTTCTTAAATGGTCTTCGGAGGATTCCCTTCTCTGTGATGATGGCCTGAATGAGTGAATGTGGAGTGACATCAAAGGCGGGATTGTATACTTTAACCCCTCCTGGAGCGATTCGTCTTCCAACGATATGAGTAACCTCTTCCCCTGCCCTCTCTTCAATTGGAATGTCCCTCCCCGAGAAGAGGCCGAAGTCAAAGGTGGAAGTCGGAGCCGCCACATAAAAAGGGATCCGATGCCAGTTTGAAAGCACGGCGAGGCTGTAGGTTCCGATCTTATTGGCCGTATCCCCGTTTCGGGCAATCCGATCCGCTCCAACCACAACGAGAGTGATCTCCTTTTTCTCCATCAGCGATCCGGCCATGTTGTCTGTGATCACGGTGCAGGGAATCTTTTCCTGAATCAGTTCCCAGGCCGTCAATCTGGCTCCCTGGAGCAAGGGTCTGGTCTCATCTACATAGACATGAAATCTCTTCCCCTCAGCCCAGGCTGCCCGGATCACTCCCAGGGCTGTCCCATAGCCGGCGGTAGCCAGGCCGCCGGCATTGCAATGGGTGAGCACCCCGCTGCCATTTTGAATGAGGATCTTACCATTTTCTCCAATCTTTCGGTTGACCTTCAGGTCTTCCGTGTAGATCCGGAGAGCTTCTTTTTCCATTCTTGATTTTAAACCCTCCACACCTTCAGATTGATATTGATCGAGCATTGCCCTCATTCGTTCGATGGCCCAGAAGAGGTTGATGGCAGTGGGTCTGGTCTCCCCCATCAGATGGCAGACCTTTTCCACCTTTCTTCTAAAAATCTCTGGGCGGTTGGATCGGATTTTCTTTGCAGCCAGGGCAATTCCCATGGCTGCGGCAACGCCGATCGCCGGCGCACCCCGGATGGCCATGTTCCGTATGGCTTGTGCTACGGAAGAGGCATCCCGGCAATTGAGGTAACGGACCTCTTGAGGAAGCTTCCTCTGATCAAGAAGCCTTATATGGTCACCTTTCCACTCGATGGTTTTGAATTTCATAATGTGATTACACCTATGACCAAGGGCCGATTACGCAGATTTTGGCTCAACTTAAACCTTAACCTCAGCCTTTTAATGCAAGCGCAATAAATAATTTAACTTGTAGGGCAAGGCTTAAGCCTTGCTTTAAGCAACCCTAAAGGGTTGCCCTACAAAATATTTAATGCGTTTGTATTAGTCTCTTGCGGAGCAGCTCATTGACCAGTTTTGGGTTGGCTTTTCCTTTTGTCTCCTTCATCACCTCGCCCACGAGGAAGCCGAAGACCTTTTCCTTTCCATTCCGGTAGTCTTCCACCAGTTTCGGGTTGGCCTGAATCACTTTTTCGATCACCCGATCGATCTCACCTGTGTCAAGGATCTGGACCCATCCTTTTTCCTTGACGATCTCCGCAGGCGTGAGGCCAGTCCGGTACATCTCCTCAAAAACATCTTTTGCAATCTTTCCGCTGATCGTTCCATCTTTTAACATATGGAGCATTTCCGCCAGATGTTTTGGCGTGACACGGCATTGATCGATTTCCCTTTCGTCCCGCTTCAACTCTCTGAGAAGGTCTCCCATCATCCAGTTGCTCACCGTTTTCGGTTCAGGAAAGATAGAAACACAGTCCTCAAAATAGTTGGCCATCGCCTTTGTGGAGGTCAGAATCTCGGCATCGTATTCGGGAATCTTATAATCCTGCACAAATCTTTCCTTCTTCTGGTCAGGTAGTTCCGGAAGGCTCTCTCGTATCTCTTCGATCCATTTCTCATCGATCCTCAGGGGAACGAGGTCCGGATCGGGGAAATACCGGTAGTCGTGAGCCTCCTCTTTCCCTCTCATCGAAATGGTAATGTTCTGGTCTGTGTCCCAGAGTCTTGTCTCCTGGACAACTCTTTCCCCATCTTGCAAAGCTCCTATCTGACGCTTGATCTCATACTCCAGCGCCTTTTCTACATGACGGAAGGAGTTCATATTTTTCAATTCGGTCCTCGTCCCAAATTCGGTCTGGCCTTTAGGACGGACCGAAACATTGGCGTCGCACCGAAACGTCCCCTTCTCCATATCCCCTGTGCAAACCTCCAGGTACTGAAGAATGGCCCGAAGCCTCCTCAGGTATTCGCCTGCCTCCTGGGGCGAACGGATATCGGGTCCGCTCACAATTTCAACGAGAGGAACGCCGGTTCGGTTGAAATCGACATAACTGAATGGCGCTGTTTCAGGCGTCTCACCATGCTTTAACTTCCCCGCATCCTCCTCCATATGGATTCGAATGATACCGATCCGTTTCTTCTCTCCCTGAATCCTGATCTCAATAAACCCGTGTTCCGCGAGAGGATATTCATACATCGAAATCTGATAACCTTTGGGAAGATCCGGATAGAAATAGTTCTTCCGGGCAAATACGCTATGGGGGGCAATCCGGCAGTGGGTAGCCAGACCTAGCTTAATCGCAAATTCGACGGCCTTCCGGTTGATAACCGGAAGAGATCCGGGCTGACCCGTGCAGACCGGACACGCCTGGCTGTTGGGCTCTTCCCCAAATGCAGTGGAACAGCCGCAAAATATTTTTGATCGGGTCAGGAGTTGGGCATGGACTTCCAGCCCAATGACAGGTTCATACTCCACAGAAGTCTCCTTTCTCTAGAGGGGTCAATTAAAATTATAACAAAGCCCACCCCTTGTCAAATTTCAGAATTGACAAAAAACGGGGATTCTTTTACTTTAAACCTCGATGTTTAAGAAAATCTCCATTCCGGTTTCCTACTCTTTGATCCAAAGAGGAAAAACCTATCTTCTTCTTCATAACGATTATAAAGAGAGCCTTCTTCAGCGGGGAATTGACGAAGTTAGAACATTTCTGAGGAGTTCCCTTTCCGACACTCAATATTATGAGGGCAGAACCCTCCATCCTTCTATTCCTCTTGGAGATGGGAACAGAATGGTGCTTCGACAATATTCACATGGGGGATTGTTACGGGCTATCACCGGAAGTCTCTTCTTTTCCGGCGCGAGGTCATTTCGAGAACTGGCTTTGACTGAAGAGATTCGATCCTCAGGAATCTTAACGATCCAACCCATCGGGGCAATTCATCAAAGGGCTACCTTCCCCTTCTACCGTGCCTATCTCCTGTCATTAGAAATCCCCCACGCTAAAAATCTGATCCAGTATTTTCAGGAATATGGATCCCCCCCTTCTCGCGAACCCCTCATCCATAAACGGAAAACAATCCGGGCCGCAGGCGCTCTCCTTCGACAATTTCACCAGAAAGGTTTTTACCACCGAGACCTTCAGCTTAAAAACCTTTTGGTGGTCGGAGATCATGTGTTGATTATCGACTTTGACCGGTCCTGCCGGAAAAAAGCTCTTTCCGTTAGAGATAGGGTGAAAAACCTTCTCCGCCTCAATCGTTCCGTTGAAAAGTGGAAACGCTTCGGCCTGCCTGTCACAAGGACAGACCGCTGGCGTTTTATGGTGGCTTATGCGGGGGGAGACCAGGAAATCTTAAGAGCAGTACGAAAAGCCTTCCGGACATACTCCATCGGTCTCTTCTTCCATCGAATTGGCTGGATGATCGAAAAAATAGCAAGGAGTTCGTAGTTCGGGGTTCGGAGCAAACCGCCTTGACTACGAACTCCCTGCCTGCGGCAGGCAGGCGCACTCCTTACTCCGAACTAATTCCTTTGAAGAAATTTTGGAGAGGTTGAGCGAGAAGATTGGCCTGATAAGAGTAGAAGTGGTCTGCTCCCTGAATGAGAGCTAACGATTTGGGTTCATCGAGCCGTTGATACCAGTCTTCCAATCGAAGGACAGGGCACCATTCGTCCTTATCACCGACAACAATGAGTTTATTTTTCTTATACCCTTTTAAAAAATTAAAATCGTACATCTCCAGCGGCGGAGAGATAGCTAAGACTCCTCTGACTCGCTTATCTTTGATAGCCACAGGGATGCCTGTGCATGCTCCGAAGGAGTACCCCAGAAGCAAAAGCGGAAGGTCTGGGTTTTTCTGTTTTGAATGGAAGAATTCAATGGCGGACGCCACATCGTCCATCTCCCCGATACCTTCGCCATAGGATCCTCCGCTATCCCCCACTCCCCTGAAGTTAAACCGCAGGGTTGAGAACCCTTCTTGTTGGGCTGCCCCAAGAGCCGTCGTGATGACACGGTTATGCATATTTCCGCCATGTTGGGGATGGGGATGGCAAAGGACTACTCCTCCTTTAACAGAAAGGGCCTCGTTCATGCTCAGGAGGCCCTCTAATTGAATTCCTCCGGTTGGGAAGAAAACCTTTTCTTCTTTCATCTTTATAAACTAAACTTCTTCTCCTTTTGTCTTCTTCTTTGGTACTTTCTCGCCAGATTCGATCTGCGCATCAATCTTTTCTCCTACCCATTCCAAAAAACTTCTCAAAATTTCCAAAAATCGGACTTCAAACCGTGTGACATCCTTGCTCTCGATCCGCTGGTTGAGATCCTTCAACCAGCCGTCCACTTTCGTCTTCAACTGTTTCATCAGTTGGGTATAGTGGGAATCCAGCTCTTCTTTTCCCGTATTCTGTGCCCATGCTGTCCCCAAGTGAAGATTCTTAAGCCCCTCTTTTCCAGCAACAGAGAGGGGGTTTAAGAATAATCCTAATAGAAGGATGAAAATAAGCGGTGAAAGATAATTCGTCCTTTTTCTCATAAAAACCTCTCTTCAAATGGAGAATGATAGCTAATGGTGGGCGATGCGGGAGTTGAACCCACGGCCTTTGGTTCCGGAGACCAACGCTCTATCCAACTGAGCTAATCGCCCTTTAAGATTTTTATTACCATAATTGATTGGAAACTGTCAATTTTTTTTGGGTTCAATTTTTCTATTGACATCAAGGGATTTAATTTTATAGGATGATGGACAATTTAATGCCCCCCTCTTCATAAGGACGGAAATATTTCTTCCAAATTAAGAGTCAATGACATCTGGTTGAGTTTTGGAGGCGTCTCTGCCCTCTCGGGCATCAGCTTCGATGTGAGAGAGGCTGAGATGCTTGCCGTTATCGGACCCAACGGCGCTGGGAAAACCAGCATCCTCAATTGCATCAACGGATTTTATCGGCCTCAAAAAGGAGAGTTGGTCTTTGAAGGGCAGAACATCTATCACCTTCCTCCCCACCGAATCGCACGCCTGGGCATTGGCCGAACCTTCCAGAACATTGAGCTCTTCACCGGACTTTCGGTCTTGGACAATCTGATGGCAGCCAGGCATCTCCATTTGAAGCGAGGCGCTTTGGCAGGCGCTATATATTTTGGCCCTGCCCGCAGAGAAGAGATCCGGCACCGAGAAGTCGTCGAAGATATCATCGATCTTCTTGAAATGGAGCCATACCGAAAGAAAACGGTGGGCCTCCTTCCCTACGGTGTTCGAAAGCGGGTGGAATTAGGAAGGGCTCTTGCCCTCGAACCCAAACTCCTCCTGCTCGATGAACCTATGGCTGGAATGAACCTCGAAGAAAAAGAGGATATGGCCCGGTTCATCATTGACATCCATGAACTTAAGGGAATCCCCATTGTCCTGGTGGAACATGATATGGAAGTGGTAATGGATATTGCTGAAAGGCTGATCGTCCTCGACTTCGGAAAGAAGATTGCCGAAGGAAGCCCGGAGGAGATCAGACAAAACGCCCTGGTGATCCGGGCCTATCTCGGTGAGGAGGCTCCTGAGAGCCATGACTGAAAACACCCTCCCAAAGCTTTTAAAAAAGAATGCCGATAAGTATGGCGACCGAAAGATTGCCATGAGGGTAAAGGATCGCGGCATCTGGCAGTCCTTTACCTGGAAGGATTATTACGAGAACGTTAAATATTTTGCGCTTGGCCTAATCTCTCTCGGGATGAAAAGAGGAGATAAGGTTTCCATCCTTGGCGAGAATAAACCTGAAATCTTCTGGGCGGAATTAGGGTGTCAAGCGGCGGGCGGAACAATGGTGGGGATCTTTACGGATTGCACACCCCCGGAAGTCAAATTTTATGTGACAGATTCGGATTCGACCTTTGTCGTCGCCCACGATCAGGAACAGGTGGACAAACTCCTCCAGATTAAGGACGATCTCCCTCTGGTAAAAAAAGTGATCTACTGGGATCCGAAAGGATTATGGAATTATGATGATCCGATCCTGACCAGTTTCACGGAGATGATCGATCTGGGCAAGAGGTATGGGAAGGACCATCCCGGTCTAATTGAGGAAAGTATTAAAAACGGAAAGGGAGAGGAGATCGCCCTGATCTGCTATACTTCTGGGACCACGGGCTTACCCAAAGGAGCCATGATCAGTCATGGGGGGCTGGTGGCCATTGCTCAAGCATGGCAGGATGTCGATCATTGGTCTGAACAGGATCGGTATGTCTCATTTATTCCACCGGGCTGGATTGCCGAGCAGGCCGTCGGGGTCGCAGGCCAACTGGTATCGGGAATGGAGGTCAATTTTCCCGAAGAGCCTGAGACCGTCCAGGAAAATATCCGGGAGATTGGCCCCTCCATCCTCTTCTTCGCTCCACGCCTATGGGAGAATATCAACAGGATGATTCAGGCCAAGATTACCGACACGTCGGCCCTGAGGAGATGGATTTACAGACTTTTTTTGCCCGTAGGATATAGAGCAGCCGAATATCGTTCCTCCCGAAAAGGACTGGGGCTGTTTTTAGATATCCTGTATCCTATAGCCCATTGGACCCTTTTCCGTCCCCTTAAGGACCGTGTGGGGCTCTCTCAAATCCGGTGCGCCTATACCGCAGGCAGCGCCGTCAGTCCTGACATCCTCAACTATTTTCAAGCGATCGGAGTCAACATCAAACAACTCTACGGTGGATCGGAACAGGGATTGGTCACCATCCATCTTGACGGCCAAATCAAATACGAGACCTGCGGCCCTCCCATGCCAGGAGTGGAAATCAGCCTCTCCCCTGAAGGAGAGATCATGGTGAAAGGTGAGAACATCTTCTCAGGATATTATAAAAACCTTGAGGCCACACAGGAGAAGATTCGCAATGGCTGGTATTACACGGGGGATTTCGGTTACATCGACGAAGACCGCCATCTCGTCGTCCTTGACCGAATGGAGGATCTAAAAGAGTTAAGGGGTGGGCGGAAATTTTCCCCCCAGTTTGCTGAAATCCGGTTGAGATTTTGCCCTTATATCAAAGACGCCCTGGTGGTCGGAGGCGAAGATAAAGATTTGGTTACGGCCATCATCAATATCGATCTTGATAATGTCAGCCGGTGGGCAGAAGCCAGGCGTATCCCTTACACCACCTTCACCGACCTCTCACAGAAACCCGAAGTGATCGAATTGATCAAAAAGGATATTCAGCGGATTAATAAATTTCTTCCGGAGTGGTCCAGGATCCGTAAATTTGTTAACCTGTACAGGGAATTTGATGCTGATGAGGCCGAACTGACGCGAACCAGAAAATTGCGGAGAACGTTCGTTGAAAGCCGTTATAGCGATTTAATCACAGCCCTCTATGGAAAAGATCGGGAGTATCATGTGGAAGCCTCCGTGACTTATCGGGATGGCCGAAAAGGAGTGGTCAAAACATCGATCTACATCAATGAGATAGTGGAGACTCAATAAAGGAATAACCACTCCCCCCCTCTTTGGCAAAGAGGGGTATGGGGAGATTTTCCGAACATATTTTTAAAATCCCCCTTTATCCCCCTTTGCCAAAGGGGGATAAAAGACATAAGTAAGAGATGACGTGAAAGAATTTCTTCAACTTGCCATTCCTGGATTGATGGTCGGTAGCCTCTATGCCCTGGTGGCTGCCGCAATCGTCCTGGTCTATAAATCGACCCGTGTGGTCAGTTTAGCCCATGGCCAACTCTTGGCTTTTGGTGGGCTTTTCTTCTGGATCGGCCTCGTCGCCTTAAAGCTGCCCCTTCCCCTGAGCATCCTGATGGCATTGGTTTGTTCAATTCTAATGGGTTGGCTTGTTGAACGAATCACCCTGCGTCCCCTCATCGGGCAACCATTGATTTCTGCCTTCCTGATGACCTTCGCCGTCTTCATGGCTCTGGATGGAGTCTTTCAACTCCTCCTCAAGGGAGAATCAAAAACTTATGCCACTCTTTTATCATTCGGTGAGTTCGAAATAGTAGGGGTGCCCATCCGGGTGATGCAGTTGATCAGTTTTGGTTTGGTCCTGTTAGTTTTTCTCTCCTTGGCCCTCTTCTTTCGATTCACAAAAACAGGTCTGGGGATGCGAGCCACGGCTGAGGACCATCAGCTCTCCCAGAGCACGGGGGTCAATGTCAGGACGATCTTCTCCATCATCTGGATCATTTCTGCCATCGTCGCTTCAATTGCGGGTATGGGGACAGCCTATGTGATGGATATTCATTTCCCACTCCCCTATATCGGCATCAAAGGATTGATCGTTGCCCTCTTCGGCGGATTGGATTCACTTCCGGGCGCCCTTTTGGCAGGACTCATACTCGGTGTGCTCGAAAATTTGATCGCAGGTTATCTCGACCCCCTGGTCGGGGGGGGCTTGAAGGATGTTGCAGCCTATGTGCTGCTTCTCATTATTTTGCTGGTAAAACCCTATGGTCTCTTCGGGTTGAAGAGAATAGAAAGAGTTTAAGAGGAAATATCGAAATCCGAAATTCGGGCGAAGCTTCCCGAAGGGATCATTTCGAAACAATATCAAATGACCAAAACACAAAATTCAAAACTGTTTTTAAATATCCATTTTACGTCATGCCGGATGCGATCCGGCATCCAGATGGTTTTGAGAGGACTGGATTCCGGCTTTCGCCGGAACGACAACCTTTTTTAAATAAGTTCGGATTTCGGATTTAAGGGGTTAAGGGATGCGACCTTGCGGAACTTTTGATGAACGCTACAGCCAGGACATGGCGATTTTCAGGATCAAGAGGCATTGGGTGGCCTTGATCGGAGCGTTAATCTTTCTATACACCTTTCCTCTCTATGGGTCCTACTATTTTATCAGTCTGCTCAACAGCCTCAGCATTACGGTCATTATTGTTCTTGGCCTTCAACTGGTCAGCGGTTACTGCGGCCAGATCTCTTTCGGTCAGGCCGCCTTCATGGCTGTCGGCGCTTATACTTCAGCCATTCTTACTGGAAAGTTTGGACTTTCCTTCTTTATTGCACTTCCCATTTCAGGGATTGTAGCAGGTTTGATTGGATTGGGTGGGGGTGCTCCTTCCCTTCGCATCAAGGGCTTTTACCTCGCCATGGCGACAATTGCTATCCATTTTGTGGTGATGTGGTTGATCCCTCACCTCGATATCACAGGAAAGACTCAGGGGCTCCATCCCCCCCCCCCACAAATCGGGAGTTATGTTTTTGACAGCGATGAGAAGATTTACTACATCATCATCACCGTCATGTTCCTCATGACCTTTGGAGCCCGGAATATGGTCCGAACCCGTGTCGGCAGAGCCTTCGTGGCCATCCGTGATAACGATTTGGCGGCTGAGGTAATGGGAATCGAACTCTATCGCTATAAACTGCTTGCCTTCTTCATCTCCTGCTTTTATGCGGGCATTGCCGGCTCTTTATGGGCCCACTGGATCCAGATGGTTCACCCTGAACAATTCACCCTGCTCCATGCCCTCAATTACATCGGGATGCTCATTGTGGGAGGAGGAGGGAGTATCCCGGGAGTCTTTTTCGGTGTCATTTTCCTTCGCCTTCTGGAAGAGGGAGTGATGTTTGCCGCACCGCTTCTGGCCTCTGCCTTCCCCTGGATAGGAATTCATCCGGCGGCTTCCATGAGCGTTTCAGTATTCGGTGTGGTCCTCATCCTTTTTTTGATCTTTGAGCCGAGAGGACTGGCCCATCGTTGGGAAATTTTTAAAGCTTCTTATCGGCTCTACCCGTTTTCACATTAATCTTCCCTCTCCCCCCTTTAGAAAAGGGGGGTTGGTGGGATTGGAAGGAGGTGATAGAAAATAGATTTTGAGCAAACAAGAATCATTTCCCTAACCTAATCCCCTCCCCCTCTTGATGGGGGAGGGATAGGGTGGGGGTGATAAAAAATTAGCCCCCTCCCCTTCATCCCCTCCCACCAGGGGAGGGGAAGTTTCTAAAAGGTTCTCCCTTTTACGAAAGGAGGTCGTGATGAAGATGAGAAAGATATTTTGGGGAGTCATTATTTTTACTTTTCTTTTTGTCATCGGTGTCATCCCAGGCCATGCCCAGAAGGAGGTCACCTATCTGAGTCTGGCTGATTACACGGCTGCGATTGCGGGCCTCAACGTGCCCGCGGATATGGGCTGTGAGGACTACATCAAAGATTTGAATGCCAGAGGCGGTGTGGACGGTGTAAAAGTAAAGTTTATCGGGGTGGACACCCGATACGATGTCGCCAGAGGAGTTTCCGCCTACAAAAGGTACCGTACGGAGCCCAAACTTTTGGTGGTCAATGCCATTGGCACCCCTATCGGGAAGGCCG
>Ga0194110_10001217_pt1 | contig 32940 bp, 27 predicted proteins | sample TA2Kig1200mmetaG_FD_146192 | JGI IMG/M metagenome (GOLD analysis project Ga0194110, IMG submission 146192) | Freshwater microbial communities from Lake Tanganyika, Tanzania - TA2015032 Kigoma Deep Cast 1200m | ecosystem: Environmental > Aquatic > Freshwater > Lake | place: Tanzania: Lake...
CCAGGTGGAATTCTGTTAGCGTGGCGGTGAGAAATACCCGAGAAGCTGGCTGCACTGCGGTTCAGGAGATCGCCTTTGGCATCGCTCCTGCCCTGGCTGTGATAAAAGGGTGTGTGGAGAGAGGCATTAATGTAGATGAGGTAGCTCCTAGGATTTCCTTTTTCCTCAACTCCCACAGGGATTTCTTTGAAGAGATAGCCAAATTTCGGGCTATGAGAAGGCTCTGGGCCAGGGTTTTGAGAGAGGAGCTAGGTACCAAAGACACCAGGTCATGGCAGATGAGGTTTCACTGCCAGACGTCAGGTGATGCTATGACTTATCAACAACCTTTAGTGAATATAATCAGGGGCACTCTCTATGGACTGGCAGCGGTTTTGGGCGGCTGCCAGTCATTACATATAAACTCTGCCGATGAGGGCCTCTCCATACCTATTGAAGAGACGGCAAAGCTATCTCTAAGAACTCATCAGGTAATTTTGGAAGAATCGGGAGCTGCAGACATGATAGACCCGCTTGCCGGTTCCTATTATGTGGAGTGGCTGACAAATAAGCTTGAAGATGAAGCACGAAGCATTCTAAACAAGATTAATTCAATGGGCGATTGGTGGGACCCGAAAGTCCGTCAATGGGTGAGTCGAGAGATAGCGGATGCCTCGTATAGATTTCAAAGGGAGGTGGAGAGTGGGGAAAGGGTGATAATCGGTGTAAACAAATACGTGGAGGAGATAAAATACCCGTTCCCGATATGGAGGGAAGATAAAGAGTTCACAGAGAAGCAGCTAGCGAGGTTGAACAAGGTGAAAGAGAAGCGAGATGTGAAGAGATGGGAAGAGGCCGCAAATAATCTCAGAGATGCCTGTAAAAACGGTGTAAATATATTGCCGCCCACGATAGATGCAGTGAAAGCGTACATGACTATAGGGGAGATCACCAAGATTTACATGGAAAATTCTTAGCGGCTTGATAGTTAGTTGCCATGTATTGGCGTTTAGTTACTTGAATTCGGAGGCGAATTTCATATTATGGCAGAAAAGATAAGGGTTCTTCTGGCAAAGCCACCTCTTGACTTGCATAGTAGAGGGATTCTGGTTGTGGCCACGGCATTGCGTGATGCAGGCATGGAGGTGATATATCTGGAGGCATCACCGAAGGTCGGCTTGAGGGAAATAATTCAGGCAGCGATGCAAGAAGATGTAGATATAATAGGCATGAGCATAATGTCTGGTTCTCCGGGGATTATTCTGTCGAAAATGTTGAAGATAAGAGATGAGATGGGGCTGAAACATATTCCTGTAGTCGCTGGCGGCATCTTCCCTGAAGAGGAGATTGAGGAGCTGAAAGCCGCAGGAGTAGCCGGCATATTCAGGCCCGGAACCCCCATTGAGAGCATAGTCGAGACTGTTCGAGAACTAGCTGCCAGCAGACAACAATCTTAAACACCACAAACCGGATTTCGCTATACATTAGTTTGTTGCCTTCCGTGGTATTACCCTAGCTGAGGTAAAATAGGCTAATCCATAAGAACAACGGTAATCCCTGTGGTACAGTACAGGGTTTTCAGAAAACCTAAATAACGGATACATCGCTGTAAAAGGAGAACATCTTGGAATTAATCTTGAGCAATAGGGCGTCTCATGTATCTGCGGTTGCCTGGGATTTGTAGCTCAGGTATTGGATGTCTGTCCCTCCACCAGATTTTGCCACAGGTCGGTTACTATGCCTCTGAGTTCGTCTCGAGAACAATCGGTGTCGATGACCACATCAGCCTGCTTTGCCTTTTGCTCTTGAGGTATCTGACTGTGGAGACGAGCCAGGATCTGCTCTTCGCTAAGCCCTCGTGAGCTTTTCAGCCGTCTCACAATAGTGGCTTCCGGTGCTGTAGTCACCCAGAGCTGGTCTACCAAGGGCGCCCAGCCGGCTTCGATGAGCAGGGCAGCCTCAAGGACTACCACTGTGGCATCTGTCCGGCGATATCCCTCTATTCTTTGTTTGGCTATCTCATATATCTTGGGGTGTGTTATCTGGTTGAGTCGAGCTAGGGCTGCGGTGTCGTCAAAGACCAATTTGCCCAGCCTGTTGCGGTCTACTTTACCATCGGGCTTGAGGATGGACTTGCCGAAAGCAGCCAATATTTGCTTATAGGTCTGGGTATTGGGTTGGAGAAGTTCATGCCCCAACTCATCTGCATTGATTACAACGGCACTGAGCTCGGCAAGCATTTGAGATACGGTGGTCTTGCCGGTGCCAAAGTTGCCAGTTATGCCGATAATCAGCATGGTTTTATACACGGCCTTAGACAAAGGCTGATATGCCGAGCATCTCACGGCCGATGACTAGTTTTTGAATTTGTGTGGCGCCATCGGGAAAAGTAAGAGTGCGGGCATCACGGAAATAACGCTCCACAGGGTACTCCTCGGAAATGCCGTAGGCGCCGTGAACCTGGATAGCTTTGGAGGTTACCTCAACGGCCATTTCTGTGCTGTAAGCTTTTGCCATAGAGGCCTCTTTAAAGGGGATTTGGCCTTTGCCTATGAGGTATAAAGCTCGGTAGCAGAGGAAGCGGGCGGCATCGGTAAGTATGGCCATATCAGCGATCATTTCCTGAATGAGCTGAAAACTGCCGATGGGGCGACCGAATTGTTTTCGTTCCCGGGCGTATTTGACAGCAGCGTCGATAGCAGCCTGTGCTAAGCCCAAGGCTCCTATGCCCACGGCGACTCGGAGTTTACAAAGCTCGCCCAGCGCCAATAGATAGGCGCTGCCTGGTGTGCCGATCAGGTTATCCTTGGGCACGCGGCAGTCCTCAAAATTCAACTCGGAGGTGGGGCAAGAGCGGCAGCCTAGCTTGGGTAATTCTCGGGTGGCGAATGGAGACTCGGCATTATCGACAAGCAAACAGGAAATGCCTCTAGCTCCCTTACCTTTGTCGGTAGAAGTAAAGACAACTGCCAGGTCAGCGATGCCACCGCTCGTTATCCATGTTTTGGTGCCGTTGAGTATGTAGTGGTCTCCGTCAAGTACGGCTGCAGTTTTCAAATCCCGGGCTCCAGAACCAACATCAGGCTCGGTCAGGCAAAAGCAGGTGATTTTTTCCAGCGACATTATCTTTGGTATGTATTTTGCCTTTTGCTCAGGGGTACCGTGTTCCACTAGTATGGGGAGCACACTACCGTCCTGTATCAGCACAATCATGCCTAAGCTGAGGTAAGCGCGGGCTAGCTCCTCGCCGAGGACGGCGTATGAGATGGGGTCTAGATTTTGGCCGCCGTACTCTGGAGACAAAGTTGAGCCCACATAGCCGAGAGGGACTAATTTCTTTAGCAGGCCGAGAGCTATATCTTTGGGCAGGGGGTGATATTTGCGGTCATATTCATCGGCGATGGGGATTATTTCGCGTTCCATGAAGTCACGGGCGTTCTTCTGCAGTATCTTCTGCTCTTCGTTGAGTTCTAGAATCATAGCTACCTCTTTCAGATTTTTCTCCAAGGAATTGTAGACTAAGTCTTGAACCTTGTCTAGGGGGTTGGGCAGGGGCTAAAGCCCTGTCCCTATAATTGTCCTTTGTCATTGCCAGGAGCGATAGCGACGTGGCGATCTAAGCAGAGGCAGACGCCGTTGCTGTGCGGAGATTGCCACGCCTTCGGCTCGCAATGACAAAAATGAAAGAAGCTCCTCCCAATGACGATAGGGAGCTGCACAGCCCCTAATTTTTATGAATTCGAATTTAGATATTGTTTAGGATTTAGTGCTTAGTATTTGGGATTTCTATTGATTGGGTGTGTGTTATAATGAGATTGGGGTACTGGCTGATGCACGAGGCGCTGCTTTATGAAAAGCTTCCCGACTCGAGAGTACGCTGCAGTGTGTGTCAATGGCGTTGTGTTATTGGGTCGGGCAAATTTGGGGTTTGTCGGGTGCGCCGAAACGATGGCGGCGTCCTTCATGTACTTAATTACGCTCAAGTCTCCTCGGTAGCTGTTGACCCCATTGAGAAAAAGCCGCTGTTTCATTTTTTTCCGGGAAGTCTGGCTTTGTCTCTGGGCACCTGGGGATGCAATTTTCATTGTAAGCATTGCCAGAACTGGCAGATTTCTTGCGTTGAGGAGCCAGCCGAGATGACGGGTGAATCACATCGCATACCACCGGAAGGAGCTGTGAGGTTGGCAAAGGAGCGTAATTGCGGCGGCATTACCTGGACATATAACGAGCCGAGCATTTGGTTTGAATATACGTTAGATTCGGCAAAACTGGCCAAAAAGGATAAGCTTTACACAGGTTATGTGACCAACGGTTATCTAACGCCTCAGGCTCTGGATGCCGTCGGGCCTTATCTTGATGCCTGGCGGGTTGATATCAAGGGTTTCTCTGATGCCTTATACCGAGACCTAGCCAAAATACCTCGATGGACAGGTATTCTTGAGGTGGCTAAAAGAGCGCAGCAGAAGTGGGGTATGCACGTGGAGGTGATTACCAACGTGATACCGACGATGAACGATGATGAGGAGCAGCTACATGGCATTGCTAGCTGGATGCGGGATGAGCTGGGAGAGCTGACGCCGTGGCACGTGACCAGGTTCTATCCTCAACATAACCTGATGCATTTGCCGCCGACACCGATAGCAAGTTTGGAGAAGGCTTATGATATCGGCAAGAAGGCCGGGTTACGCTTTGTTTATCTGGGCAATGTTCCCGGTCATAGTGCGGAAAACACTGTTTGTTACTCCTGCGACAAAGTAGTGATTCAGAGGTTTGGCTACGATGTTCATGTGGTAGGCGTCAAAGGTTCCAGATGTAAGTTCTGTGGAGCTGAGCTTAATATTAAGACGGCTGGTTGGTCTCGCCAGGTTCCAGCTTTATCGGGAGGGGTGCCATGATTAGGAATCCAGTTGTTGCCGGACAGTTTTACCCGGGCTCAGCAGATGGGCTCAAGAGGATGATTGAAAGTATGGTGGATGATAGGGCGGAGAAAGATGAGGTAATCGGCCTGATTTCGCCTCATGCTGGATATATCTACTCAGGTCTAGTAGCTGGGGCGGTCATATCTAGGGTCAAATTCAAGGATACCTTTGTCATCCTTGGCCCCAATCACACCGGCAGGGGAAAAGCTTTTAGTATCATGACCAAAGGGGTGTGGAAAACGCCTTTGGGTGATATAGAAATTGACTCGGAGCTCGGAAAGCGGATTCTAACCATCTCAAGCTGCCTAGAAGAAGACCATCTGGCACATCAATTTGAGCACTCGCTTGAGGTTCAGGTGCCTTTTTTGCAGTATTTCAAACCGGATGTTAGGATAGTGCCCATAGTTCTTGCCCATGCCAAAGGTGACACTTATAAGAAAATCGGCAGGGAATTGGCCAGTGCGATTAAGGAGTTGAAGAAGGAGGTTGTAATACTGGCCAGCAGTGACATGACCCATTACGAGCCGCATGAAATGGCTCGGAATAAAGATCGTCAGGCTATTGAGGCTATACTGGATTTGGATGAAGACGAGTTATTGAAACGAGTTGACGAATTTGATATATCGATGTGTGGCTATGCACCAGTGGTTAGCCTTATCTCTGCCGCTAAGGAATTGGGGGCTAAAAAGGCGGAACTGGTCAAGTATCAGACTAGCGGTGACGCATCGGGCGATTATAGCAGTGTGGTAGGTTATGCCGGGATAATAGTAAAATAAGAGCAGTCGAAGAAAGGCGAGGCGATATGGCAAAGCAGCGTCATCCGATAGTGGAATTGGCCAAAAAGGCGGTAGAAAGATATGTCTGCCACGGCAAGGTGTTCAGGCCAAGGAAACTTACTGACGAGATGAAGCGGCGTGCTGGCGTTTTTGTGTCCATTAAGAAGCGTGGCGAATTGAGGGGCTGTATTGGTACTTTTATGCCAACAAGGCGGAACATAGCTGAGGAAATCGTAGTCAATGCCATAAGTTCAGCTATGCAAGACCCTCGGTTTATGCCGGTTGAAGCTTCTGAGTTGGATGCCCTTGAGTACAGCGTAGATGTTCTTACTGAACCGGAGCCGGTGCGAAGCCTTGGCCAGCTTGACCCGAAGAAATATGGCGTAATTGTGGAATGCGGTTTCAGGCGTGGGCTATTGCTGCCTGACCTCGAAGGTGTGGGTAGCGTTGAAGAGCAAATCGAAATTTGCCGGGCTAAGGCTGGCATATCAGCCCATGAGCCGATAAAATTGTATCGTTTTAAAGTGGAAAGATTTAATTGACATAATTGCATATATCTGGCTAGTTTTTTGGCAAGTAGATAAAAGTAATATGAAATTGATGGTTATCGGTGTTGGTGATTGCGGTTGCAAGCTGGCTCGTGAGTTTGCCGGGTTAAATAAGTTGGCGAGGAGTGAGCGGCATATTAACATAGTTACCTGCGCCTATGCCGTCAATAACGACCAAACTTTTTTGGGTAAATTAACCAAGTCTGGCTGGGACTGGTTGAGGCCAGTGCCGATTATTGGCACAGTTGAGCTTGGTGATAAATCGACTGAAGCGGGTGCCAAGCTGATGCGTCAGGAAAGCGAGCGGGTGATGTTAGCCATGAGACTGGGCGCCTTTGTCAATACGGATGCCTTTCTGTTTATTGCCGGTGCTGCTGGGAGCGTTGGTTCAGGAGGGGTTCCGGTGATGGCTCAGATGCTCAAGGAACGCCATTTAAACAAGCCAGTCTATGTGCTTCTCATTTTACCCTTTAACGATGAGCTAAATGACCCGCAGCACGTTCGCAATACCGCTTTATGTCTCAAGTCTATCGATAAGGTAGCTGATGCTGTGATTTTGGCAGATAATGGGGGTTTGGGAATATTAGGAAGTATAGTACCACCACAGAAGATGGATAACTTGAATAAAGAATTAGTGTTTATGTTCTATGACCTTCTTTGTGCAGGTGATATGGTCAGTTCAAAATATGCTGTCGGCAAAGGGCTCGATGCTGGTGATATAGTGCGGACTCTGGCTGGTTGGACAGCTATAGGCATGGGCAAGGCGAAATTGGTATCCTCAATACTGACGTGGAGAAGAGCGCCAGGCTTTGAGGAAAAAAGCTCGGAGACATTCAGGGTTATGGAAGCGATGAATTTGGCTTTGATGCGATTGTCGATTGATTGCAAATTAGAAGATGCTGGCAGAGCCCTGTATCTTCTTTCGGCGCCGGTCAAGCAGGCTAATGTTGACATGATTAAGGTCGTAAGTAATCGCTTGCGAGAGCTGGCACCCAATGCTGAATTAAGAGAGGGTAGTTTCTACGGAGCTAAAGGTTTTGCCAAAGTCACTGTGATGATATCAGAATTGATTTACGTGGACAGGATTAAGAACTATTATGACAGAGCAGCCAGGCTGACTCAGGGGGTGCTGGAGGAGAAGGAGACGGATTAGCATGACTCTTTTTGACTTGGATAGGCTGGAAGCGAAGAGAGAAGAGGTTTCTGGGGTGGATGGCGAGTTGCTCCACGATGCACCTTTAGCGGCTAGGATGCGACCGCGTAGTTTCGCCGAGTTCGTGGGCCAGGAGCATCTTGTGGGTGAAGGGCGGGTACTGAGGAGGTGTATTGAGGCAGACCAGCTACCTTCGATGGTTTTTTGGGGGCCACCGGGTAGTGGTAAGACGACCTTAGCTTACGTTATCGCCAGTGTTACTAAGTCGCATTTCAGCCCGATGAGCGCTGTCAGTGCTGGCGTAGCTGATTTGCGACGCACTGTGGACGAGGCAAGACACAGGCGTAAGCATTCGGGACAAAGGACTATCCTGTTTATCGATGAAATTCACCGGTTTAATAAAAATCAGCAAGATGCCATATTACCATACGTGGAAAATGGTGTGGTAATTCTCATTGGCGCTACCACAGAAAATCCCTCATTCGAGGTTATCTCAGCTCTGCTCTCCAGGTGCCGAGTGTTTACCCTGAATTCATTAACTGATGAAGAGGTTCGTCTTATAGTGGAACGAGCTCTTGTAGATGAAGATAGAGGCTTAGGTAGATTGAAGGTAGAGCTGGCTGAAGACGCTTTAGGGCATTTGGTTGTTATGTCTAACGGCGATGCTCGAGTGGCGCTCAATGTCTTGGAGATGGCAACTCAGGCCACTGCGTCCGAGGCTGACGGGTATCGTCGACTTAGCCTGGTGACCATTGAGGGAGCGCTTCAGCATCGGGCTTTGCTTTATGATAAGAGTGGCGACCAGCATTATGACCTTATCTCGGCGCTGCATAAGTCGCTGCGTGGTTCAGACCCTGATGCAGCTTTGTACTGGCTGGGGCGAATGCTCGAGGCAGGGGAAGATCCCCTTTACATTGCCCGTCGTCTGGTTCGTTTTGCTTCTGAGGATGTGGGCATGGCTGACCCTCAAGCATTGGTGGTGGCTGTAGCTGCGCAACAGGCAGCCCATTTTGTAGGTATGCCTGAGGGCAATCTGGCCCTGGCTGAAGCTGCAACCTATCTGGCTACAGCACCGAAAAGCAATTCTCTGTATGAGGCCTACTCTAAGGTGCAGCAAGATGTTGAGCGAACTCGCAATGAGCCAGTACCGCTTCACCTGCGCAATCCAGTCACCAAGTTGATGCGCGAGCTGGGACATGGGAAGGGTTACAAATATGCCCACGACTACCCGGGCCACTTTGTTGAGCAGCAGAACCTGCCAACTCCACTTAAGGGGAAGCGATACTATTCGCCCAGTGACCAGGGCTACGAAAAAGACGTACGTGCCAGGCTTAAGGCTTGGTGGCAAAGCAAACGGGAGAAGAAAGACTGAGGCAGAGCACGGTATCTTTCCCTTGTGGTAAGCTTACACTTGAAGGTCTTTGTTATTTCCCTGAAGGCGATGGAGTTTTCCCTGCAGTAGTGCTGTGTCATCCTCATCCTCTTTACGGCGGTTCGATGGATAACAACGTTATTGTGTCGGTAAGTTCGGCCTTGGTTGAGAAGTCTACAATTGCTTTTATGTTTAACTTTCGTGGTGTGGGTGGCAGCCAAGGTAGCCATGGGGATGGCGTTGCTGAACAGGATGATGTAGCAGCGGCCATAAGCTGGCTTGTCTCCCAGCCTGTGGTGGATAGCAACAGGGTGGGGTTGATGGGTTATTCATTTGGTGCTGCTGTAGCTTTGCCTGTTGCCTGCGCCGATGAGAGAGTCAAAGCGGTAACACTCATTTCACTGCCTCCCGGGTCGTCACAGGTATCTCAATTGAAAAGTTGCACCAAGCCCAAGCTCATAATCTGTGGAACTAATGATTTTGTAGTGCCGCTTGACCAGGCAAAGTTGATGGGTCGAGAAGCGGCTGAACCGAAACGATTTGAACTTATATCTGGAGCTGACCATTTATGGTGGGGGCATGAGGCAGAATTGGCGGGGAAAGTAGCAGATTTCTTTGGAGCTAATTTGTAGCATATCGCGTAGCATTTGGGAGGTTACTCCTCGCCTCCGTGTTTGCTCTTGATTTCCTCTATGCGTTGTTTGGCTGCTGCAGTCAGGTCAGAGTCGTCTGATAGCTCTACAACCTTGTTCAGGTCGGCAATAGCCAAATCAACCTTTCCTATGTTGTAATATACAATTCCCCGATTGTAATAGGCCAGGGCGTAGCTGGTGTCAAGTTCAATTGCCTTGCTGTAGTCAGCGGCTGCTTTATCCAATTGCCCGGTTTTGATATGGGTATAGGCTCGGTTGCTATACGCCGCAAGGTTTTTGGGGTCGAGCTCTAGGGCCTTGTTAAGGTCGGTGATGGCCAGTTCCCATTGCTCCTGCACGTTATATACTGAGCCTCGGTTGTAATAGGCTACAGCTAGTTTTGGGTTGAGCTCTATGGCCTTGTTAAGGTCAGCTAAAGCTAAGTCATTTTGCCCTTTTATTCGGTAAATGTAGCTGCGGCTAGTATAGGCTTCGGCCAGTTCTTGGCTGACGATGACCAGATTTGGTCCGAGTTCTGTGGCTTTGCTGAAGTCGGCAATTGCCAGGTCCCATTGCTCCTGTTCTTTATAGACTAAGCCACGGTTGTAATAGGCCAGCGCATAGTCAGGCCTGAGCTCTATAGCCTTGTTTAGGTCGGCAATGGCTGCATCCAGTTGCTCTGTATTGGTATAGGCAGAGCCACGGTCGTTGTAGGCCAGGAAATTAGTGGGGTCGAGTTCAATCGCCTTGCTCAAGTCTGCAATGCCCTTATCCCAAAGGCCTTGGCTATTGTGGACAAGGCCTCGATTGTAATATGCGTCGACCAGATTAGGGTCCAGGTCAATAGCCTTGTCCAAGTCAGCAACGGCTTGCTCAAATTGCCCCTTATTAAGGTGTATCCAGCCACGACTGCTATACGACACAGCCGACTTCGGGTCGAGTTCGATAGCCTGGTTAAGGTCGTTGATGGCCAGATCCCAGCGCCCCTGTGCATTGTAAGTAAAGGCTCGGTGATTATATGCCTCAACCAGCTTGGGGTTCAGCTCGAGCGCCTTGTTCAAATCATTGAGAGCCGGGTTCCAGTCTTCTTTGGCAATATAAGCCCGGCCCCGTTTGCTGTAGGCTGCCGCTAGGTTTGGCTTGAGCTCTATTGCCTTGCTATACTCGCTGATAGCTTCATCCCATTGTTTCTGACTGAAATAGCTGTCACCCTGCTTGATATGCTCCTGAGCTGGACTAGCACACGCCAGCAACAACAGCATGACAAACAGAAGTAGCATAAACCTGAGTTTGTCTCTCATAAATCAGCCTCCGGAGCGAGTGGAATTAGAAACTTTTGGGTTACAAGTATAGCATACTTTCCGATTCGGCCCCAAGTTACCCTCTCTGGTCGAAGGAGAGGTTGCAGAGATGTAGATGTAGGTTTTTAAACCTGTTCGAAAACGGATAGACCCGAAGGTCTGCCTCTACATTCCCCCCTTTGAGGGGGCTGGAAAGCGACAGAATCGCCTTGTTTTAATAGAACATTAGTGCTAACATTGTGTTAATTATGGCGAAGTTGTTGAAGATTGCGTTAGATAGGCAGAGATATGACTTAGCTGCCTATGTTCTCGTCTATGGGCTTATTAGGGCAAAGCAAAGTGAGAAAAAGAGACACCGCAAAGGGCAGAAAACCGGGATTCTACGGCAAGGCGCTTGATGAAGCCGAAAAACTGGAGCTTGAGGAAGCCAGGGGTATAGAAGGGATTGACGAGGAGATTGCTATACTCCGTGTTAAACTCAGGGAGCTTATAGTGGCAAAGCCAGAGAGATTCGACCTTCATCTGAAAATGGCGACCACCATCGCCCGGCTTGTCACCACTCGCTACAACATCACCAGGGAACAGAAGAAATCGCTTAAGGAAGCTATCACCAAAGTCTTAACTGAGATAGCTATTCCCCTGGGGGTTAAGGCGCTGATAAGATGAGCTCGAACTATTTGGTTTTGCAACCGCTGTATTTATTCCGCCGAACTAAACTCCTAATGCCGTAGAAGGCCAAAGTGATGACGAATGCAGCAACAACCAATATTAGGGCGAGTTCAGAATACTTGGCCATGAGTTCCCCGATCCGCGCCGTGTCAATATGGAAGACAAGATCAGCAAGGGTGTATGCTATAGCGGATATAGTGGCCAAACCCGCCAACAAGTTCTTCCACATCCTCCACCATTCGAAAATCCAGTCCTCTAATGCTCTCATCATGCCACGCAGAGCAGCAAGGCCTATTATCTTCGCTCTTTCGGGTTTTGGAGTACGCGGCGCTTTCTCCCTTTCCTTAGCCTTGCTTGGCGGCTCTTCTGGCTGGCGTGGCTGCCTCTGCACGGGCATGAACGCATATACAATAGCAGTTGCGCCTAGTGCCAGTGCTATTATTACGATGTATGGCCATGTGGACAAGGTTTGTCTGTATATTACACAGACAATTAACAAGATTAGTGCTAACGCAACGCATACGATTGCAAAAGTAAGCCGACGGTGCTCAGTCCACCAATTGGGCCTAATTTTGAAGGGGAGTGCCGCGAGGTAAGGGAAAAATACGGAGATTAGGAAACAAAGTTGAAGTTTGTACAAAAGCTGCGCAGGGATGAGTTCCATGCCAAGAGCCAAAGCGATGATATAGAAGATGATAGCTATAGCAGCCCAAGCTGCAAGAGCATCTTTCCAGAGTTCCCAATACTTTCGCATACAACCAGTATATCATAAGCCTAGGAGGGCACAAACATTATGACATTGTATCATCTGTTCAGGTTTTTCTTGAGAGAAGAGGGCTATCCTAAACGATGTAGCCACGAGGCTTTAGCCTCGTGGCCCCGACCTTAAAAGGTCGGGGCTACAGGAGGTGGTAATTTCGGGGCTACATGTTGGAAGATTGGAGCCGATGCTTCAATCTTGACAAAATGAAATTAAAACTCAAATGAGAGGTTAAAAATTTTGAATTTTTATTTGTCATTTTGCCTTTTGCTCTTTGATTTTTGACATGAAACTACGTCCATACCAAGCGGAAGTAGCTAAAGCTATAATCGAGAGTATCCAGAGCAATCTCGGCTTAACATTCTCAGTTGAAATCGCCCGACAAGGTGGTAAGAATGAGCTCTCTGCCCACCTTGAAGTTTTGCTGATGACTATGTTCATGGCTGCCGGCGGCAGCGCTATCAAGTGCTCCCCCACGTTCAAGCCGCAGACAATCATCTCCATGAGCCGGCTTAAGGAAAGGCTGGACGACTTTGGCTTCGGTGGCATCTGGTTTACTGAGGCTGGCTATATGATTAGGCTGGGCAATGCCCGCCAGATATTCCTGTCTGCCGATGAGTCTAGCTCGGTTGTTGGTCATACTGCTGACATACTTTTAGAGATAGACGAGTCTCAAGATGTAGCCAAGGACAAATACACCAAGGAATTTAGGCCAATGGCATCAGCTTCGAATGCTACCACCGTCCACTATGGCACAACCTGGGATGATAACACCTTGCTCGAGGAGGTCAAACAGACTAACCTGGAGATGGAGAATAAGGACGGCATCAAGCGCCATTTTCGGTACGACTGGCAGGAAATAGCCAAGTACAATCCTAGCTACAAAGACTTTGTTGAGTCTGAGCGGGGACGCCTTGGCGAAGACCATCCCTTGTTCAGAACTCAATACGCTCTGCTGCCAATTCGAGGCGGCGGTGGCTTCCTGACAAGCCAGCAGATCGCCCAGCTCCAAGGCAATCATTCTAGGATTAGCCAGCCCGAGGAATGTAGAACCTACATAGCTGGCATAGATTTCGCTGGCGAATCTGAGCAGCTTGAAGACGAGATTCTAACCCGCTTAGGCAGGGACGCAACTGTCATAACCATTGCCGAGGTTGTATCTGAGGCTACTGATATGGTGGTTAAGGAGCTCATAATGCATGTGGTGGAGCACTATAGCTGGGTGGGTAAGAAGCACTCCGAGCTCTATCCTCAGATGGTTGACGTGCTCAAAAAAGTCTGGCATTGTAGCCGAATTGTCACCGATGCTACGGGTGTTGGCGAGCCCATCACCAGCTTTTTGCGTAAGTCATTAGGTAGCAAAGTTATACCCTTTAAATTCACCCAGAAGACGAAGTCGGAAGCGGGCTTTGATTTGTTGGCTGCCATCAACTCGGGCAGGCTCAAGCTTTATAGGCAGGATGGCTCTGAGGATTACCAAGAGCTGATGTTTGAGCTGCAGAAAGCCAAGAGCATCTACAGGCCTAACCAGACCTTGAACTTCTTTGTCTATCCCGGTGATGGCCATGATGACTACCTGATGAGTCTAGCTCTGGTGGTTCAGGCGGCAAATAGGTGTGTGCCACGAAAGGCTATAGGCCGATTAACCAGCTGATAATCAACTGTTAAGAACGAGAAAAGAAACGGACGAGGCTTAAGCCTCGTCCGTTGTTTGTGAACGCTATCGGTTCAGTGCCATTAGATCAAGCTGGGCAATCCCTTAGCCGCTTCCTCCATATCACGGAGTCGGCCTGTGGATTCTTTTATTCGTTCCTTCTGAGCCTGGGCAAAGGCTGTAGCCCTGTCGTAATAGTCCCTTACCTTTTGGACAAAGGCCAACTGCGACAGTATTACAGTGACATCGACGGAGGATCCGCCTCTGGGGAAGTCGCCAGCTCTGATTACGGCATTTTCCGCCAGCTCTCTCAGATAGTCGCCCAGGCCTTTAGCTATATCCATAGACATGTCTTTGGATGGTGCTGCCATAAGATATAAAGCTCTGCCGGCATCCTCAGGACCGCAGGTGATAGAAAGTTCGCTAAAGGCGGCATCCATTGCCTGCATAGCCCTCAAAGTCTCATCGCTCTTCTCTTTAAAGCTGACCTTGGCTAGTTCCCAAGGGAAGCGGAAGGCGCGTGGTATGCTCGCACTACCGACGCCGATGGCTGTCCAGCCATCTATGGATTGCATAATATCACCGGCATCTAGCACTTTAGCGCCGACGTATTTGTATTTGACTATCTCGCCAGCACACATCATGTCGTAGAAAGGTTCGACTATTTTTGAGTTTATTCTCTCCAAATTCATTGCCAGACTGACGTCCTTTCTGACATACCGTTGATTATCTGCCAGAAAGACGCCATCCGTCACTGAATGTATAGACTTCAAGCAAGTGGCAGTATTATAGACGCTTCGCAGCTCAGCCATCTCTTCGTGCTCGAAAGGAAGAACAACCAAACCATAAACCGCCTTACCTACATAGCGTTCCTTGAGCATTTGGGAGATTACAGATATGGCACCGGAGCCAGTGCCACCGGCTGCCCCGGCGATGAGCAGGAAAGCATGAGTCTGGTAGAAATTGGGTGCAGTCCTAACAGCATCTACCACCTTGTCACCGTCTTCTCTGGCTAACTCAGCGCCCATCTCGTTTATCTTGCCCACACCATGTCCCCAGGTCTTGCGCCCACCGATGAGAATGCGGTGCATAAAATCGGAGCCAATGTGAGTTAAGCCAGTAAGGTCAGTCTGGTCTGTGTTAACGGCGAATGCCCCAGTGACTATATTGATACCCCACTGCGCTTGTGCCTGTTTATTTAAGCGGACAAACTGATCGGCGACTCGGGACCCACATTGCCCTAGCCCGATAACCAGTAGTCTCATGATACCTCCTTACTTTCTGTTAACATATTGGTTAACTTGTTCAATATTAAGCTATAGCTCGTCTGTTTGTCAAGTTTGGCTAAACTGAGAGACATTCTTAAGCATAGAGTGATTCCCCCTAAACTAGATGTTAACTTTGAAGGGAGGTGGTTAGGGTGAGGATGAAAACTGGGACAATCCTCTCCTTCTAACTCCCCCGCCCGTGGCGGTAGGATTTCGGATTTTATTTCCATTCGCTCTGACGGCTGGCAGATACGAAACGCCAGATAACGATGATTACAATTATGGCGCCTAAGATAATGGATAGCAGCAGCCACCAGTCCATACCACTAACCTTGAAGAGTTGCCCATTTGTCCAGTCACTCTGATTTTCAGCGCCATCTACAGCTCTAACTCTCCAATAGTAGTTCCCTTTTGCCAGAGCCTCGTCTTCGGTCAGTGTATACTCGGATACGGTTAAACCTTCTTTTCGGATTACGGCACCGGCGAAATCAGCGCTAGGGCTTATTTCCAGTACGTAGTAGATGCCACTCGGGTCTTCGACATCTGACCAATTTAAGGCAACGGTGGTTTTGCCAATGAAGCCGAACTCGCTACCAGCTTCTGGAGATACAAGATTAGGTGTTGGTGGTGGTGTTGATTCTACGTTTAGGCTCGTGGAGAACACAGATGCCGTAGCGTCAGTGATAGTTACAGTGTGGTTGCCAGCTTTGCTTTTTGGAATTTTGAAGCTAGTCGTGAAGTCGCCTTTGGTGTCGGTGGCTGCACCGGTGGCTATCTTAGCTCCATCGTAGCTGATAGTTATAATCTGAATTGCGGCAAAACCGGTGCCATGAACGGTTATGTCAGTACCTATAGCTCCTGAAGTCGGGTTCAGTTCTATTTTCGGTGAGATGATTACGAGAGCGTCGACAATATCGCTGGCTTTACTTATTTCTCCAGAAGCGTCGATGGTGTGCTCACCCTTGGTACACGGGGGCACATCTAATCTATCTGACCATGAGCCTTTAGCATCGGCGATGATATTGCTCACAGCTAAAGAGCCATCAAAAGTAACTCTGATATTGGATTCGTTGGCTTCGAAACCAATGCCGCTGACCCAGAGACTATCGCCGACATTGATAGGGCCACCGAGGTAACCAGAGAATGCTTCAAGTTTTATCCCCGGAGACACGGAGAAGCTAGCTGGAATTACATCAATTTCGGGGGTAGCCGCTCCGTAAGCTCTTATCTCGTGACCGCCCTTAGCTGAAGCTGGGACGGAGAAACTGGATTGCCATGAGCCTTTAGAATCAGCAGCTATCTCGGTTTTTATTGTTCCGCCATCGTAGGTTACCTTGATGTTTGTTTCCCCGCTGGCAAAACCGCTGCCAGATATGCCCACCACCGTACCTACCCATCCAGACGACGGGTTGATGTCGATTTTTGGGGTTACTGTGAAGACCTTATCCTCAACTTCAGAAGCTGGTGTCGTGCCTTTAGCATCGATGATATGTTGCCCCCGATTGCTCGCCGGGACTTTGATGGTGTTTTGCCAGCTTCCTTTATTGCTGGCTGTAATCTCGGTCTGCACTGGGCTGCCGTCATAGACTATCTGGATGTCTGACTCGTTGCTATTGAAGCCCCTTCCGGCTATCGTCAGGTTTGAGCCCACGGCTCCTTGGTTAGCGCTAAGACTGATAGATGGAATGACGATAAATTCAGCAGTGAAGAAATCACCGGCTACTTTTAGTGTGACCTGGTGCTTGCCTCTGGCAGCTTCTGGAACGATGAAAGCTATTGAGGTGACGCCTGCCTTGATTTCACCTTGGCTTATAAGCTGGTCAGTTTCACCCCAGTAAAGCTGGTAACTGCCGCTACCGTAGCCAGCCACAGATGAAATTGTCACATTTGTGCCAACGGCTCCTTTTGCTATGTCCAATGATAGGACACCGGCATGGACTGGCACTGGTATTAGGCACAAAGCCAACGACAGAAGGGCGAAGGCTGTGACCGTAGCTCCTACTCTCATCGTTTCCTCCAAGCAGTTTTGCTTGTTATCATAACACGAAATGGGCGACGGCGAAAGATGTTTTTATATATCTTTAGATAGAGTTGCCAGAAACTCTGCATTGGTTTGCGTTTTGGCTAGGCGGTCGAGAAGCCTTTCGGTGGCTTCGGTGTTGTTCGACGAGTCTTCAGCTAACATATTGACTATCCGCCGGAGCAACCAGACTTGTTTCAACGTGGTCTCATCAAGCAGCAGCTCCTCACGGCGGGTACCGCTGTGCAGGATATCCATAGCTGGGAAAACTCTTTTTTCAGCCAAGCGGCGGTCGAGATGCAATTCCATATTGCCAGTGCCCTTAAATTCCTCGTAAATCAGCTCGTCCATGCGACTGCCGGTGTCGACGAGGCAAGTGGCGATGATGGTTAAGCTGCCTCCTTCTTCAGTATTACGGGCTGCACCAAAGAAGCGCTTTGGTGGATAAAGGGCTACCGAATCAATACCTCCGGATAGAGTGCGTCCGCTCGGGGGCATTGCCAGATTATAGGCGCGAGTTAGCCGGGTAATGCCATCAAGCAGGATTACTACATCCTTGCCTATTTCCACCAGCCTCTTGGCTCGCTCCAGAGCTAATTCGGCTACCCGTGTATGGTTTTCCGCTAGCTCATCAAAGGTAGCGGCAACAACTTCGGCTTTCACCGAGCGTTTCATGTCAGTAACTTCCTCGGGTCTTTCGCCGATGAGGCAGACCATGAGGTGAGGTTCGGTGTAGTTGGTGGTGATGGCATTGGCTATGTGCTTAAGAAGCACAGTCTTGCCAGCTTTTGGTGGCGATACAATAAGCCCGCGTTGACCTCTGCCGATGGGAGATATCAAGTTGATGAGCCGCGTCGATAAGTAGCGGGGGTCAGTCTCTAAGTTAAACATCTTGTCGGGGAAAGTCGGTGTCAGAGAGTTGAAATGAGGTCGGCTCTTAGATTGCTCCGGGTCAATCCCATTAAGTGCTTCGACGCGTATTAGACTACAGTATTTCTCCCCCTCTTTAGGGGGCCTGCCCTGCCCGGATACAGTGTCACCAGATCTTAGGCTAAAGCGGCGAATCTGGGAGTTGGAGATATAGATGTCGTTTGGTCCGGGGAGTAGGCTATCCTGGCGCAGGAAGCCGTAGCCCTCACTCACAATGTCTAGGATACCGCTGACGAACAGGTAGCCCTGCTGTTCAGCCTGTGCCTGGACAAGCCGCATGATAAGGTCTTGTTTCTTAAGCCCACTGTAGCCTTCGATTCCCTGTTGCTTCGCCATATCGACCAGTTCATCTCGAGTTCTAGTTTCCAGTTCAGCGATGTTCATGTTAGTAACCTCTCATATAAAGTATAATTTTTATTACCTAGCCCTTAGTAGCTGCAGCAGGTCCCATTACTTTGTTCCAGTCTTCCAGGAATCGTCTTATGCCGATATCGGTCAGTGGGTGTTGAATCATCTGCATTAGCACTTGGTACGGAACGGTAGCTATTTGGGCGCCAGCTTGAGCTGCCTCGATGCAATGCTGCGGATGCCTGATACTGGCGGCGATTACCTGTGTCTTAACAGAATCAGCATAATTCTTGTACACTGCGACAATCTCCTTTACCAGCCTCATGCCATTTTCGCCGATGTCATCAAGCCTGCCGACGAAAGGACTGACAAAGGTGGCGCCGGCTGCAGCAGCCAGAAGCGCTTGATTCACAGAAAAACAAAGGGTGAAGTTCACCTTCACTCCCTCCTTGGTTAGTTGATAGGTAGCTTCAACACCTTCTAAGCTGGCTGGTATTTTCACCACCACATTTTTTGCCCAGGAGGCGATTTGCCTGGCTTCGGTGACCATTCCTGCGGCGTTCTGGTTTATCACCTCGGTTGATACTGGGCCAGGGACGATAGAACAGATTTCCTGGACATGGCATTTATAATCTATCTTGCCCTCTTTGGATATCAGGCTGGGGTTGGTGGTCACGCCGGTAATTACCCCCATCCTGACCCCGTGGCGGATGTGTTCAATGTTGGCTGTATCTAGAAAAAGTTGCATGTGTTCCTCCCAAAGGTGATTAGGTACATGATAGTTTCATGCTAGCGGTAGTGTCACTTGAGCGCCTTCAACCAAAGTCTCCTTGGCGGCCCCTACGAAGCTGTCAAACAGCGGGTGTGGACGATTGGGGCGTGACTTGAATTCAGGGTGAAACTGGCAAGCCACCATCCAGGGGTGGTCTTTGACTTCAACTATCTCAACCAGTTGATTATCTGGGGATAGCCCGCTGGGGATAAGCCCTTTCTGCTCCAGAGGCTCGCGGAAGCGGTTGTTGAACTCAAATCGGTGACGGTGGCGCTCGTAGACTACGGTTTCTCCGTAAGCTCTGGCTGCTTGTGTCATGGGAACTAAGTGGCATGGATAGGTACCTAGCCTCATAGTGCCGCCCATGTCGGTGATTTTATGTTGTTCTGGCAGCAGGTCTATTACCGGATATGGGGTATCGGAGTCAAATTCAGTAGAGTTGACCTGTTTGCTGCTTAAAGCATAGCGCCCGAATTCAATAACCATGACCTGCATGCCCAAACATAAGCCTAGATAGGGGATATTGCTCTGGCGGGCATAATTAGCCGCAGTTACCATGCCTTCTATGCCGCGGTAACCGAAGCCGCCCGGGATGATAATGCCCTGGGCTGACTTCAGTAGGTTTATATTGCCGTTGGACTGCAAGTCTTCGGATTGAACCCACAAGATGCTTATCTGCCGGTTGTGGTGCAGTCCAGCATGACACAGGGCTTCTCGCACAGAATAGTAAGCGTCCTGAAGCTCTACATACTTGCCCACAAGGGCTATGGTTATTGGCTCTTTAGGAACTTTTAGCTTGGCCACCATCTCTCGCCATTCCGTAAGATCAATATCTTTAGCTTCAAGTCCCAGGCGGTTAATAATTAAATCACTCAGACCAGCCTCCTCTAGTATCAGTGGCACCTCGTAGATGGTTTCGGCGGTAACCAGGGGTATGACCGCTTCTTTGTCCACATCACAGAACAGCGATATCTTGTCTTTCAAATTTTGAGGAATCTCATAATCTGACCGGCACAGAATGATGTCTGGCTGGATGCCGATTCGTCTTAACTCGTTGACACTGTGTTGAGTAGGTTTGGTCTTAAGTTCGTTGGTGGTGGCGATGTGTGGCAGGAAAGTAACATGAACGTAGAGGACATTGTCCCTGCCTTCTTCATTTCGCATCTGGCGGATGGCTTCCAGAAATGGCAGGCCTTCGATGTCGCCTACAGTACCACCAACCTCAACGGTAACCACCTCAGCGTCTGAGAGCTGGGCTACTTCCCTTATTCTCCGCTTTATCTCGTTGGTGACATGTGGTATCACTTGGATAGTGCCACCAAGATAATCACCTCGTCTTTCCCCAGCGATAACCGCCGAGTAAATCTGACCTGAGGTAACATTGGAAGCGGAAGTCAAATCGACGTCGATAAATCTCTCGTAGTGCCCCAAGTCAAGGTCTGTCTCGGCACCATCCTGGGTAACGAAAACCTCACCGTGCTGATATGGGGACATAGTTCCCGGATCAACATTAAGATACGGGTCTAGCTTTTGTACCGAGACTGAGATAGCGCGACTTTTCAAGATTCTACCGATGGAGGCGACAGTGATTCCTTTGCCTACTGAGCTGACTACGCCGCCGGTGACGAAGATATACTTGCTCATTAGCGTAATCGATGCTTATTCTGATTCCGGGAAGCGAATTCCTCTAAGAGGTGAGGTTTTTCCGGGGAAGTAAATACACGTGTCACCATAATCTAGTTCTAGTTATAACTATGCGAACATATTTCATATAGCTCATCGCGGGAGAAATCTAAATGGATAACAAGTCTGAATGTAGAGGTAAGTGGTTTCTTATTATTATAGGGACTTGCTTTCGGGTTGTCAAGTTTTTAGCAGGTAGGGCAGTGTACCTATTCAGGCTTTTCTTTGGAGAAGAGAGCTGCCCTAAATGCATGTAACCTCCCCACCTGTCGTTGCCAGCACTTTCTCTTTCTGTCATTGCGAGGAGCCCTTCTGCAGAAGGGCGACGTGGCAATCTCTGCCTGGCACCTACGTTGGCCTTATGCTGAGATCGCCACGGGGCTGACGCCCCTCGCGATGACAGTAAAACGGTGTTTTGGTCATCGAGATTTTAGGTCTTGAATTTGTTTGGGATTTGGTGCTTGGGATTTAGTATTTACAAAGCATGTAGTCCCCGATGCTTTACCGGAGCTTATCTCCGGCGCGGCCTGAAGGCGAGAACTATTATGACAATTAGCAGAGCTAGGCCGGTGGCAATGAATACCCAGGCCCAAAGCGGAGTCTCTGGTTGTAGTGCAGATGGCGCTGGTGGAGGTGGAGGTGCCGCTTCAGTTTGGAAGCTGAAGGTAGCTGACCAGTCGCTCATCGCTGGCTCGAGAGCCTTCACCCGCCAGAAGTAGCTTTGGCCATATTCTAGCTGCCCAACGTACTCGTAGGCGGTCGTGGTCACGTCTGTCTCCTTGACCAATTGTGTCATGGCTGCATCTTTGGCCAGAACGAACTTGTACTTGGTGATATCTTTGAATGGTGACCAGGCGAAGTATGCCGGTTTCACCGTATGGCCTGTGCAGGCGTTGTTTGGATATATTAGCTGTGGCCCGTATGATGGACTGCTTGCCGGCAGCCCGGATCTAATGATGAGACTTTTCACTTCCGACCACGGGCTGCTAACAGAACCACCCCAAGCATTCCCACGCACTCTAGCTCTCCAGTAATAAGTGTGGCCTGCCTCGAGCCTAGCCGGTGCTGCGAGTGCCGACGTTGCAGCTTCTGGTGGAGCAGGATAATATGCTCCGGCTGCCGACGTTGCGGCTTCTGGTGACGTCTGCCCACCAGCAGGATAATATGCTCCGACTGATGTGGTTGAGGCGGGTGTGAAGACGCCGGTGTCAAGAACTATGATGGTGAAATCCGGATCTTTGGCTATCTGCACCTGAAACTGGGTTGAAAGGCAGAGCTCCTCCCAGCTGAGGTCGATCTCCTGGTTCCCCCCCGACACTGGGTCACAGCCGATTAGTGTCTCATCAGCAGACTTAACTGCAACTGTGGCTGTTCTGGTAGTGGTGCCGGCCTCGTTGGTGGCTGTCAGAGTGTAAGTGGTGGTGGAAGTTGGCGAAATCTGTTCCACCCCGTGTTTAGCGCTGCTTAAACTATCACTGCTTGCCGCCGGCTGTATGTTCACTGCTGCAGCACCGGAGACATCCCAGTTTAACGTTGCCTGCTCACCAGCGTTGATTATCGCCGGGCTGGCGGTGAAGTAATTAACTACTGGAGCAGTGGAGGTGGATGGAAGAGGTGATTCTTTAGGCGAAGCGGCAGTCGCACAGCCGCTGGCTGAGCCAGTTAATACCAGAAGCGACACTACAAGCAAAATCACATACCACTTGCACTTGCTCATATTATCATCCTGTCTGATGAAAGTATAAATTGGCAACTAAGCTCTGTCAAGCTCGGTTCACACTTGTCGGAATTAGGTTTTAACCCCGCTTACCAAATCCAACATGTAGCTAAAACAAAATCAAAGATTAAAGGTTAAAAATCAAAGTGACAGATAAAAAGGCAAAAATTGTTTCTTCTTCGTAGGCGGACATCCAGTCAGACCTGGCAGGTTCGCTCCGTGGGTTCATTTTTGACCTTTGATTTGTCATTTTGCCTTTTGCCTTTTGATTTTTGAATTTATTTGGGATTTGGTGCTTAGGATTTAGTATTTAACCATGTAGTCCGAGGCGGATGGGCGGACAGACCTGAAGGTCTGTCCCTACAAGGCTTTGCCTTTTGATTTTTGAATTTATTTAGGATTTGGAGCTTAGGATTTAGTATTTAACCACGTAGGGACAGGGCTTTAGCCCTGTCCGAGGCGGATGGGCGGACAGACCTGAAGGTCTGTCCCTACAAGGCTTTGCCTTTTGATTTTTGAATTTATTTGGGATTTGGAGCTTAGGATTTAGTATTTAACCATGTAGGGACAGGGCTTTAGCCCTGTCCGAGGCGGATGGGCGGACAGACCTGAAGGTCTGTCCCTACAAGGCGTGTTTAGGATTTGGTGCTTGGGATTTGATATTTAGACATGTAGCGGCGAGGTTTTAACCTCATCCGGAGTGCCTATATCCGGCGGCTCCTTAAGAGTGCTATCATGGCTATAATTATGGCGAATCCCACCATGTTTATCAGGACGCTGGCCTGTAGCCATCGTAGGAGTTCGTAGTAAGGCGGTGGTGCCGTAGGTGGAGTCGGGCTGCTTATGGTGGTGAAACTGAATACTGGGCTTGGCTCACTGGGCACTGGCCTTGTGGCGGTAACCTGCCAGAAGTAACAGGCGTCGTAATCTAATCTGCCACCGTATTTATAAGCTGTGGTGGGCAGGTCCTCTTGCACAACGATGTCCGTCAAAGTTGAGTTTTTGGCCAGTACGAACTTGTATTCAGTAGCGCTTTTGGAAGGTGTCCAGGAGAAGGCTATTGATGATACAGGTATGTTGCTGGCACCATGGGCTGGTTTTAGGGCTTGTGCTCCAAGGTGCGGGCTGACCACTGGTAAACCAGCTTTGATGCTGAAACTGCCCTCGTCTGACCAGTGGCTGCGGATTACCTGTCCTGTAGCTGCCTGCCTGACTCTAACCCGCCAATAATACGTGGAATTGGCCTCCGGTAATATCCCGGGCAGGACCCTGTAGGCTGGGCTGCTTACCATAGCTGGCTCGTAGTAGGGGTTGGCTTGAGGTTCAGCCTCCGTGATTCGCAGGCTGAAAGCTTCGTCTCTGGCTATCTCAATCTCATAAGCGTCAGCCAAGGAAAGTTGCTCCCACCTGAGGTCAACCTCCTCATTCCTGCCGCTCACCGGGTCGCAGCCGAGCACTGCCCTGTTCTCAGGTTCAATCAGCCTTGGCCCTGCTTTGGTTAGAGTATCGGTAAACGCCCAGAGGCAGCCTACATCGCTCGCCGAGTTGTAATTGTGAGCGTCAATCGCCCACAGGGTGTTCTCGGAAATGCTGAGGCAGCCCGGCTCAGTGCTGAACCGAACACCGGCAGCCAAACCGGCCGTTATTGAGTCCCAATACACGCCTGGCTTGGGTATGCCACTCCTGGAATAGAGAGATCGGTCAACGCCGCTTTCAGTTGAGCTGTAAGCTCCGTACATGGCACCTCGGCTATTCATGACCAGGCCGTAGAAGCTGTGATTTGGTGGCGCCAGGTCGTCCCAGCTATAGCTTCTGTCCAGACTCCATCGGTATATCCCTCCGGCGTCATCAGCTACATAGATAATCTGGTTGGTGTCGAAATAAGTGTCAAAGGCTATATGCCGATTGCCGGCGCTTGGTGTCTCTCTAGTGGCCTTAATCCAAGTCTGACCTTTGTCAGCCGAGTAGGCTACCGGTGACGGCTCGTTTGTGGCAGCGCCAATTACAACGCTATCGCCGTAAACGGCAATAGTATGGCCTGTGGCTAGTCCTGTATCAATGCTCTTTGCCCATCTCCAGCTGTTAGCATGGTAACCGCGGCGCACCTCCCCGTTACCCTGAAGGATGTATAGCGTCTGGTTATCTGGCGTTGCCATGTCCTGTATCATAACGTTGGGCAGGCAATCGTGCCAGGTTTGGCCATGGTCTATGGAACCGCGGGCTTGGTCAGTTCCCTGGTTCCCCCAGAATACATTCGCTCCGTCCTTAGCATCTGGAGTTAACCTCAATATGGGCGACTCTCCACTGGTGCACATTACCCGCTGCCAGATATCTCCTAGAATCGGGCTCTGGCTACGCCACAGGCTATCAAAGCCGGCATCGTTTACTGATGCCAGATAAATGGTTGATTCATCCTCCGCCACAACCACGCTTTTCAGTCGGTCGATTCTGGTGTCGATGAGCCCAATTTGGTTCCATGAGTTGCCGTTATCTATAGTTATGGAGACTGCTGATTCGTCGAGGCTTTGGCTGTTCCAGGCGGGGTTGGTCGGGTTTGCCCATTTTCCTGGCGTGTCTCGATTTCCCGAGCCGGTGGCACAGAAGGCGGTTGAGCCGTCAGCTAACCAGGCAAGCTGGGCGTTGGCATAGCCATCCTTGCCACCGCCGGTTGGTGGTTTGAGCGGTAGCTTCCAGATGGGGCAGGAGCTCAGCGGGTCATGGCATATCCACACCTTAGCTGAAGCCTGGGCTAGGTCAGCAGCCACTTCGCCTGCCAGCAGCTTGCCAGTTTTGTTATCTCCGGCGTAGGCAATGGTGCTTATTCTGGCTCTGTTTCCAGCTCCGGGCAGTCTTAGTCTGGTGACTGTGGCGTTGTTAAGGCGGTAGGCATCATCTAGCACCTGGCTCGGCCCCAGTGCGGTTCCATTGGAGTCATAGGTGGCGAAGATTATGCGCTGGTTCTCTACGCTGCCAAAGAAGTTGCCGGGCAAAGCTATATCTCCGGTGATGATTTTGTCCTCGCCGCTGGCATTGCCGCCACTCTGGCTCGGCTCGCACATCTCCACCGGCCAACCAGTATCTCCGTTCCAGGTGTAGGCATTGGCAGCTACATCGCGACGGCCGAGGCAGAGGTAAGTCCGCTGCGTGGTGGCGGCCATGACCACCAGGCTGAAATCTGCAGTGTAGTTCGGCGATGGCTGAATGGCAATGACATCGCCTGAGGTAAAGCCTTGAGCCTTCCAGCTACTTAAGCCAGGATAGCCCAGGATGTAGATTTCTCCTTCACCATTGCCGTCATTGGGATGGCGACTGCCAACGATAATGTCATGCCTTAACGCCCCGTTCAAGTCATAGCCCGGCGAGATGGCGATGTCGCCGATTTGCTCGCCACCGCCATAGACCCAGGGGATGGCACCGCTGTAAACCCAGTTGCTGCCGCCGTCGTCGGAAAGATAGACTTCGTGGCGGAGTGTAGCCGCATTGTTAAGACAGACGACGGCTACTAGGTCAGGGTTATCTGGAGCCAGGGCGATATCCATTATCGGCAGAGTTGGTGTCGGTGTGGCTTGGGCAAGATGCTGCATAGGCTTTGGGCTCCAGGAAATGCCACCATCGCTGCTCCTCCATATTCCCGGGTTTGCCACCGGCGGCGGCGCAACGTTGGGAATGTCGATGGCATATATAGTCTTGCCATCTGAAGCCAATGCCAGGGCATTGAGTTCACAGGAGGGATGGATGTCGTTCCTGTCGGCTATGCTGCCCGGCGTGTCAATTACTGTCCAGCGCAGCACTGCTGTATCTGGAGCACCGGCTAAAGCCATCGCTGGCAATAGCACCACACTGGCTATCACCCAGACCACCGCGGCAACTGCATAAAACATGTAGAAACATGCAACTGCGGGGCTTTATAGCCCCGCAGTGTGATTTAGACATATAGCCACGAGGTTTTAACCTCGTGCCCTCGACCTTAAAAGAACATGTAGGGACGGGGCTTTAGCCCCGTCCAAGGCGGAGGGGCGGACAGACCTGAAAGTCTGTCCCTACATTTCTGACGCCCCTCGCCATGACAGTCAACATGTAGCTACTCACCTGTCATTGCGAGGAGCGATAGCGACGTGGCAATCTCTGCCTGGCACCAACGTTGGCCTCGTGCTGAGATCGCCACCGGGTTGACGCCCCTGGCAACGACAGTTAACATGTCGCCTTGACCCTTGGGGATTTCGTATTTTTACACAGCTTTGGACAGCTAAGGTGCCTGGATTATCCTCGGCTCCACCCACCTTACGCAGTCACCCTCCGGGGAATCCTTAGCCTCAACCCAGAGTATGAACTCTGTCTTTTTGCCTGCCAGTGCGCTTAAGTCAGCCTCATAGGTCTGCATCTTACCGTCGCTGTACACGTCCATCTTGGGGAAGAAAACGACGCTGCCTATATCATCCGTATAGCCCAAGGCAACCCGAACCCCATCGGTGCTCTTAAAGTCTAGCCCGAAGCCAACCTGAGCACTGAACTTCGCGTTCCCAGGTACTTCGAACGGGCGGGTTGTTGGGGTGCGGCTTTCCAACGGGAAATAGGTCTCGGCGAACCTGCCCAAAATCCAGCCATTGCTAACCTGTTGGGGACACATCACCAGTGTCCTGGCTAACGGGATTCTGTAGGCTGCGCCCTTTGTCTCGTGGGCAGTCATCGGCCAGGTCAGGTCACCGCCACTGCTCTTCCACTTAGCCAGAGGCGCCTCGACCAGGAAGTCGTAGGTAAACGTTGACCCTAGGATAAGTGTGGCACAATTGTTGCCCTTGTTGCTTTCGTTGACGGCATTTCCGCCGTCGGCGCAGACCTTAGCATAGGTCGTTGGCGCTTTCTGTTCCACTTTACCCTCCGTGGTGAACTCCAGCGTTGAAGGGTCACGTCTCCATGTATAGTTGGAGAATTTGTCTATCATTTCCTCACCCGGTGCCAGAGGCGGCACATAGCTATCAGACCCAAAAAGATCATTGACATACAGGTACGACCGGCTACCTGCGGAAGCGGCATCACCCTGGTTCTTTATCTGGTAGCGTAACATCCCGTCATACCAGACGTCCGTAATTACCAAATCAGCCTTGCCGGTTACCACCGGCTTCACCGTAACGTTAACGGTGCCGGTGGAGCTGCCGATTTCATTGGTAGCCGTCAGCGTGTAAGTGGTGTTGGCGGCTGGCGATAGCTGTAGCGAGCCGCTTGAGCCTGAGCTGCCAATCCCGGGCTCTATGGTCACTTCGGTAGCGCCAGAGACATCCCAGCTAAGGGTCGTCTTCTGCCCAGCGCTTATGCTAACCGGGCTGGCAGTAAAAGAAGGCAATTATCACCTTTAGGACTATACATAGCCGACTAATCGTGATATAATAGGCAGTGGTGGGGCGGTAGTTTAAAGGGAAAACGATTGGCTGTCACCCAATAGACTGAGGGTTCGATTCCCTTCCGCTCCACCAACTGACTATTGACATTTATTGTAAAATGTTCTACCATTGTAATTGACAGCCAATCGGGTTAAAGAACCCAAAGAGTAAACAGGCTAGAGGAAAAGGGCAAACTCTGGCCTGTTTGCTTTTCAATACATTTAAATAGGCAAAACGCCCTGATTCTGCCATCCAAGTATTTTAACTTTCGATGGCGTATCAAATCCCTTGCCATCAAGCAAAGCCTGTACGGTTCTAATTTGCAACCTATCGTAACTTGTACCTTGTAACATATATATACCGACCTTCGCTGCCTCTTCATCCATTCCCTTAGTCGGAGGTTGTAAACAGATAAAACCTGCCATTTCGCTGTTAGGTTCACGCTCCAGTACGCCACGCAATTCTCTTACATAGGCGGGACTCAACTTGCCACCTTTGACGGAGAGTATCATATTTCTTAGACCATCTTTAATCTCAAAGTGAATTCGACCATCAATGCCCTTATCGCCTGAGTATTTAGAACTGGAAAAACCACCAGCTAATTCTACAGCCCAATGCTGAAATTGACGTGCATCACGGTCAAACAAGTCCTCTGCACCTTCGACGCTCAAAGGTACACCGCTAACCTCATAGTGCGCGCCTTCTTTTAATCCATATCGCTTAAACAAAACATCACGAATAAGTCGAACCGATAGAATGGCAATGTCACAACCTATCCATTTACGACCTAGTAAATGAGCTGCATAAACAGCCGTTCCGCATCCGCAAAATGGGTCAAAAATTACATCGCCAGGACGTGTAGACGCATTAACAATTCGATTAAGTAGTGCTATTGGTTTTTGGGTTGGATAGCCTAACCTTTCCTTTTTATCCCTTTCTGGAATCTGGGGTACCAACCACACATCATCAGGATTTTTGGGTTCATCCATATAATATTTATAGACTCTTCCAGCTTTTCTTACGCCTCTAAATCTTCTCCCATCTTCATCATAACCAAAGTATCCTCCAAAAGTACCCTCTGATTGTTCCCTTAAATCTCCAACTGCTTTACCATCATAGTAATAATGGTTAGTTTTACTATAATTCAATAGGGTATCGTGCCTCTTATTAAATGCGCTTCGACCAATACCACCACTATTTTTATACCAAATTATTTCATTGCGAAAATTTTTCTGGCCAAAAACACCGTCCATAATCACTTTGATATAATGACTCACCTCATAACCACAATGTAAATATAATGAACCAGTAGGTTTCAGAATCCGTCTCATTTCAAATAGGCGATAAGTCATATAAATTAGATATGCTAGAAGTTTGGGCTCTGTATGTCGTAGGGCATCAATCCATGCTTTCCAAAACAGAACAATATCTTCATCAACGCCATAATCCCTTAGAACTATGGGCATTTTACGAGCCATCTCTTCTTTTTCCGCATCCATTTCCCAGGTGTCGCAAAATGCCTCTTCTTGTTCTGGTACTGGCTGTCCTGTCAACCTTTTGTAAATGAGGTTGTAGTTTTTCTTGCTGTTCCATGGCGGGTCAAGGTAAATAAGGTCAACACAAGCATTGGGCATTGTGCGCATGATTGTTAGATTGTCACCATAAATGAGCCGATTTTTGGTGATTGTAGGCGATACGTCAAAAATGCCGGGCAGGTGATGTGTTAGCTGTTTCATGCTGTCACCCCCACCATGTGAAGGACTAATTCACCGAAGGCATTTTTATTGTCACGGTTGTTATATTTATAGGCCGTCTCGGAGATATAATGATTTGCCCACTTCTCGGAGTAATGATGATGCTGGCCGTACCAAGCCCGCTTTAGCAATGCCCAAAGTCCCTCAATTGTGTTTGTATGAACGTCCCCAACTGCGTAGGCAGTTTGATGATTGACGGCAGCATGTTGTGTAAACTTCTTGAAACCGTCATATCCAGTGTATTCATCGGTCATAGCGATTGAACTATTAGAATCGACATGAGTTTTATAATATGTGCTTAATCCCTTTAGGCTAAGTGCTACTTTGTTAAACACCTCTGCCCTAGCTCGACCATTCCTTTCGACAATCCCAACTACCGCCATTTTGTCAGTACCACGACCCCGCTTATGTTTGCCATTGCCTTTTCGAGGCTTACCACCTATGTAGGTTTCGTCCATCTCGACTATGCCGTGAAACAACCGCTTTTGCTTAGGGTCGGTTAACATCGCTGTCCTGATGCGGAGCACTAAACTCCAGGCCGTTTTATAGGGAAGATTCAAGTCTCGCGCAAGCTGTAGATTTGACACGTTCTTTTTGGCATTAAGCATAATGGCTATAGCTAGAAACCAGGTCTGTAACGGCAAGTGTGTATGATGAAAGATAGTACCTACTGTAGCACTGAAAGCCCTATGGCAGCTTTCACATTGCCAGCGAGGTAATGCCTTGTCTTTGCTGGCATGAACACAAACTTTGTCACTCTTACAATAGGGACATACAGGGTCTCCACCCCACCTGATTCGCTCTAAGTGACTGATTGCTGCTTCCTGATTAGGCCACCGATTCATGATTTCCACGATATTCATTTCTCCACCTCTCTTATGCTACAATCATAGCATAAAAGAGGCACTTTGTCAAGTCCTAAAGGTGATAATCCCGTAAAAGAATTGATGTTTGGCTTAACTGCTGGTCCAGTGGGTGCTGCAGCGCAGCCAGCAGCTGAACCGATTAGTGCCATCAATGACATGACAATTAAGACAAGAAACCATTTTTGTTTGCTCATTCATTACCTCCATTTTTGTCACATTTGTTTCCGTTTCCCCCTGATGCTGGAACATGGGGTCTGCGTGCCTTGCGTGACTTCTTACCTCAAAAATATCACCTCCTTCTTATTTGTGGTAGGCATTGCGGAATCATTAATAGAATAACGAAAAATGCGCTGGTTTGTTTAACCTTCGAGGTACTTTAAGCCAGATTTTGTAGTCTCTCGGTCGTTTTGGGACAAATCGACCATAGAAAAATGATACACCTGCTGTCAATCGATGTCAATCTATCCACCTGTCATTGCGACCCCGAGCGCAGCGAGGGGGTGGCAATCTCGGTAGAAGGGCAACATGTAGCTATAGGGAGTGGGAAGTTTGGGATTTTGGATTTTGGCCTTTGGATTTGTTTAGAATTTGGAGCTTAGGATTTAGTATTTCTCAAAAATGTAGGGACAGGGCTTTAGCCCTGTCCGAGGTGGACGGGCGGACAGACCTGAAGGTCTGTCCCTACAAGTTTGGGTTTGTTTAGAATTTGGAGTTTAGGATTTAGTATTTCTCAAAAATGTAGGGACAGGGCTTTAGCCCTGTCCCAGGCGGACGGGCGGACAGACCTGAAGGTCTGTCCCTACAAGTTTGGCTTTGTTTGGTATTTGGTGCTTGGGATTTATGATTTACAAAGCTGTAGCCACAACGAAATCAAAGATTAAAAGTCAAAAATCAAAATGACAGATGAAAATGCAAAAATTGTTTCCTCTTCAGAGGCGGACACCCAGTGCAAACTTGACAAACTAGCCATTCGGATTATTTTTTGACCTTTGATTTGTCATTTTGCATTTTGGTATTTTATTTTTGAATTTGTTTGATGGCTAGGGTTCCTGGACTATCTTCGGCTCCACCCATCTTACGCAGTCCCCCTCCGGAGAATCCTTAGCCTCAACCCAGAGTATAAACTCTGTCTTTTTACCTGCCATGTCGCTCAAGTCAATCTCATAAAGGCGCCAGGTTCCGTCGCTGTAAACGTCTATCTTTGGGAACAGCGCCACGCTGCCCGTGGTATCTAGATAGCCAAAGGCAACCAGGACGCCGTCTGTGCTCGTGGTGTACTGCCCGAAGCCTACCTTGGCGGTGAATTTCGCCTGTGCTGGAACTTTAATCTCACGGCTACGGGTAGCGCCGGTTTCCGGGTCTGTATAGAAGTCGGCAAACCTGCCCTGTATCCAGCCATTTCTGACTTGCTGCGGGCACATCACCAGGTCATTGTATTGCACCAGGATTGCTCCCTTCTTATCGCTGGTAGCCATCGGCAATTTGAGGTCACCAGCGTCGCTCTGCCACTTGGCCAGGTGTGCCTGCTTTGCGAACTCATAGGTAAACGTTGGCCCCCATATTTTCGTGGTGCAATTGTTGCCCTTATCGCTTTCGTCGACGGTATTTTCGCCGTCGGCGCAGACCTTAACATAGGTCGTTGGCTGGTCCTGTTGTGGTGCAGAGGTCACCACCGGCGCTGAAGGGTCAACGTTCCATATATAGTTGGAAAAAGAATCAGTCTTTTCCTCACCTGGTGCCAGAGACGGCACGTAGCTGTTAGCTCCCTGGGGACCATTGACATACAGGTATGACCGGCTACCTGTGGAAGAGGCATCACCCTGGTTTTTTATCTTGTAGTATAGCACGCCGGTAAACCAGATTTCCGTAATTACCAAATCAGGCTTGCCGGTTGCCGCCGGCTTCACTGTAACGGTAACGGTGCTGGTGGAATTGCCGGCTTCATTGGTCGCCGTCAGCGTGTAAGTGGTGTTGGCGGCTGGCGATAGCTGTAGCCAGCCGCTTGAGCCTGAGCTGCCAATCTCCGGCTCTATGGTCACGGTGGTGGCGCCGGAGACATCCCAGCTCAAGGTTGTTCGCTGTCCCAGGCTGATGTTCGTTGGGGTGGCGGTAAAGGAATTTATTGCTGGTGGAGCTGTCAGTTCCTGTGGTGCCGTTGTCTCCTGCCTAACGATGGTGACGCAGCCAGCAGTGGGCACGATTAAGCTCATTAGCAATGCAGTTATCAATGCCCAGTGCCATTTGTGTTTGTTCATACCGCCCTCGGTCTTCTGGCTGCATTATAGATACCAGCCAGCGTTATGTCAAAACTAAGAAAATCAAAATGACAGATGAAAATGCAAAAATTGTTTCCTCTTCAGAGGCGGACACCCAGTGCAAACTTGACAAACTAGCCATTCGGATTATTTTTTGACCTTTGATTTGCCATTTTGACTTTTGCG
>Ga0194110_10001239_pt1 | contig 32767 bp, 26 predicted proteins | sample TA2Kig1200mmetaG_FD_146192 | JGI IMG/M metagenome (GOLD analysis project Ga0194110, IMG submission 146192) | Freshwater microbial communities from Lake Tanganyika, Tanzania - TA2015032 Kigoma Deep Cast 1200m | ecosystem: Environmental > Aquatic > Freshwater > Lake | place: Tanzania: Lake...
TAACCTCAAGTGACTCCCACGGTATGTCGTGGATGGTGCCGGTCTCATCGTCGATGAAGTGATGGTGCTTCTTCATGTTCGTGTCAAAAACCACGGTTCCCTCTCGGAGGATCTGAGCTCTCACCACTTGCTTCTCCACGAGAAGGTTCAGCGTATTGTAGACCGTCGCTCGCGAGACTGTTGGACACTTCCGTCGAGCCATTTCAAAAACCTCGTCGGCGGATGGATGTGTCGTGCTCTCCAGAACGGATTCGACCACTGCTGTTCTTTGAGGTGTGAGCTGGATGCCAGAGTCGCGCAAGAGCTTGACGGCTTCCTTCATGGATGTAGAATACGCAAAGATTCTTTCGTCTTCAAGCTAAAACATCTCTGCTGACCGGCCATTCGAATCCAGACGACAGAGGGAACAAGACGGCACTTCGTGAACTGGATGGTATCGTTCCAAAAGGGGTCACACCTCTCCAACATTGAGTAAGCCGGACGAGGTTCCGTTCAATTGACAGCAAGTTTCAGGGGGTTGTCAAAGGGCGGAGTTTGCTTGGGTTTGCTTCTCGGATTAAGGCTCGGGCAAGAATAAGGGTTGAGTCAAGCGCAGGGAAACCTTCAACGTGGCTTTCAGGGATTGCCAGCGGCACCTCCGTGCATCCAAGGATGACGGCCTCGGCACCGTTCTGGATAAGCATTCCGATGGCTTTAAGGAGAGCTGTCCTGGCCCTTTCCGTCACAGGATGCGATCTTGACTTGATGCCATATTCCGGATCGTAAATTGCCCGATGAATGAGGTCACGTTGAACCTCTTCAGAAGGGGCGATGACCGCATAGCCCTTGGGTTCGAGGATCGTCTGGTAGACCTTCGATTTGGCTGTCCCAAGTGTGGAAATGAGACCGACAGAACGAACAGCAGGGTGCACCTCCTTGAGGGATCTCGCAATTTCTTCGATCATGTGCAGCAAATGGAGCTTGCTCTTCCAGCGCGACATCTCATCACGAATGACGTCGAAAATCTTCGGGGCGTGGGCAGCGTTGCACGCGATCCCCGCAACCGTTGCGCCGGCAGTCTCGAGTTGCTGGAGGATGGAGGCGATGGCATACGCCGGATTCGTGGAAGACTTCCCGGTGATGAATGCAGTGCGATCTGCGATTTGATCTGGATACGAGGTCAGGATAAGGGGGAGGTGTTCCTGATCCGAGGTTGCGATGGTCTGATCGAGTATCTTCTGAACGAGGTCAAGACCGGCCTGTGGTCCGACGCCGCCAACAACGCCAATGATCTTCTTCGTACTCATGCGAGGATCTGTAGATTGCCGTTCGCTGGATGAATCTAAGGTACCTGAAAAATTGTCAATCCGAAAGCAATTCCCTTGGAAACAAGACGCGGCGACGTTGTCCGGCGACAACGATCGCCCCGCCCTGTAACAGTCAGGCATGTAAGGAGTCTCTGCCTCAACCCTGCTGACGCTGTTGCTGCATACGACCTCGCATCTGTTGACGCTGTTTCTTGAGTTCCTCGTATTTCTTGAGCTGCTCTTTCGTCAACAGCGCTTCGATCTGCTTGTCGTACTTCGCCATGACCTCCTGCATCGCACTTCGCATCGCTTCACGGTCTCCCATAGCACCGCTCATCTTTTCCATCATCTCCGCCTGCTGAGCCTCGTAGATCTTCTTGACCTTTGCGGTCTGCTCGTCCGAGAGTGTAAGGCTATCCTTTATTCGCTTCGCCTGATCCTCCGGTGTTAACCTCATTCTTTGCGCCTGAGCGAGCTCCTGGAAGCCCAGCGCGAGGAGCAGGCTAACGGCGACGATGGCGAGTCGGTAGCCGATACCTCTTCCGTTCTTCATTGTGTATACTCCTGGTTTGTGAGTTTGTAATGTGATGAATTAACAAAACACGCTGTCGAGGATAGACTTTTGACATGAAGAGATGTCAGCGGGTCTGACTGTGATCGGGAAAGCCGCGCGTAACCCTCTGACTCATTTCGTGGCCGGGGCAACACCTGCAGCAAGCTGCACGCTCGCCCAGAACTTGAGCGGCTCGAAGTCACCCGCCGGACCCCCAGTTGCAGATGGTTCGGAGGAGGTAGAACGACCGCCTCGCCCTCCTCGAGGGGAAGTAGCGGCTGCACGTCCCGACGTTGGAGGTTGGCCTCTCCCTTCCGCGGCCGGCTCTCCCGTCTCAAAGCCAACATTCAATGCCTGCAATGGTTCGGTGCCTATGCCGAACGGAGAGTCGGCAGTTCTGTGGAGAGCCACCTTGAGCTCGTATGTGAGCACGCCGTTGGCAAAACCGAGGCGCGCGTCGAGGCCTCGGAGTTCCATATCCCGGAACCGCTGCCGCTGGTCTTTGCCGGGGCCAAGGATTTCGAGTTCACGTTGTGCAAGCTGCGATATCCTCAGTAACTCTTCGGGGTCAATGCGCGTCGGGATGCGACGGCCGGGGGGCAATCCCCCGATTGGGAAACGCACTCCGAAGCTCCTCTCCTTTCCTCCCTGCGGATCAAACCAGACTGTAAAGCCAAGCAGCAGCATCTGCATCTGGGTTGAACGATTCGATGTGACCAGACAAACATAGAGATAGTCACGATCGTTCTTCATGCCGACAGACGCCAGGGTTCCGTGGGGATACAGAGGGCAGGATTGCCAATCGACATTCCTACCATCGATGATGACATCTTCAGTATTCCACTGGCTCGTCACTTGCAGAGAACTGCTGCAGGCTGCAAGGATCACCAAGCAAAAGGCAAACGCTGGAACAAGAATGCCGGCACTGTACCTCCTCAGGTGTCTCTCCGGAGACTCTCGGTCTGAAGCCATAGTGTACCTCCTGCGAAGTATCTTTTCCGATAGACACAGCTGCCGATAAGCCAGAAGCCTGCCTTTCAACCGGCAACGTATATTGAACGAACGAGATCGCGATTTGTCTCGCTTTGAAGCGAGTGGCAAATCACTAAAGATTGGGAAAATCCTGAATGTCCTGCCGGAATACCTTCAGAAAAGCAGGAATTCCAAGCGGAAGGAGGCTCTTTGGTGGTGGTGAAACGAACCCCCGTGGAATCAGAAGCCGCCTTCCAACCCTGGAAGTGTCTTATTTGTCGTTGTTCCGGTCGTTCGTGAGCTTGGACTTGATCAAGCGCCTGAAGAACGTTGCCATCTGGATTGACCAATCTTCAAGCAACGAATAAGCTGTTGGGACGACGACAAGAGTGAGAACTGTGGAAATTGTTAAGCCGAAGATGATCGCCACCGCCAGCGGTCGCCAGAATCCCGCGCTCTCCGCACCGATCACAAAGTGGAATTCGCGCCAGTCAAAATCGAATCCCGTTGCCAGCGGTACGACAGCAAGCACTGCAGCAGCAGCCGTGAGTAACACCGGTCGCAGACGCACGCGACCGGCCTCTACCAGTGCTTCGTCAAGCGACATCTTCCCCTCACCGTACTTGTGCTTGACGAAGTCGAGCAGCACGATGCCGTTGCGAACGACGAGCCCTGCGAGCGCCACTGCCCCAACGCCGGTCATGATCACACTTGCGGGCGTGCGTGTTATGATCAATCCCAGCATCACGCCGATGAGTGAGAGAACGACTGAGAGCATGATGACAAACGGCACCTTCAGCGAGTTGAATTCTGCCACCATGATCAAGAATACCAGCAACAGGGTGATGACGAATGCGTTCCCCAAGAAGCTTGCCGCTTTCTGCTGTTCTTCTTGCGATCCGGTGAGCTTCGTGCCGTATCCGGAAGGAAGGGTGATTCCCGCGAGGCGTGTCCTGACATCGCTGATGACTTCAGACTGCACGCGACCCTCAACATCGCCGGTAATGGTAATGACCCGCTTCTGATCCTTGCGCCGAATATCTGTTACCGCTGTGGTCCGCCGAATGTCTGCGACCGACGTCAGTGGAATGGAGAGCAATTGCCCGCGGCGATTCATGAAGTTGATGTGAAGATTCTCAAGATCTGCAGGAGATGTGCGCTGATCTTCCCTAAGTCGCACTCGGATCTTGTATTCATCCTCGCCGACCCGGTACTTTGATGCTTCCACACCAGCAATTGCCGCACGGACTGTTCCCGCGATCTGGCCGGTACTCGTGTAGAAGAGCCCCGCTTTCTCTCGATCGATCGTGATCTCGACCTCAGGTCGACCCGTGTTGTAGTCATCCTTCAAGTCGACGAGACCGGGGATGTTTCTGATCCTCTCCTGGATGGATTGGCTAAGCGATGCGAGCTGGGCATAATCTTCCCCGGAGACTTCAATGCTGACCGGCGCACCGACAGGGGGTCCCATTTGCTGTTTTGCCACTCGCAGCTCCGCTGAGGCGAGTCCAACGGTCGTTGTGCGAACCTCTTCAAGCGTCTGGAAAGTGCTCTGCTGACGCTGTGCCTTCTCGTAGAAGTTGATCGCAACACGACCTTTGTTGGATGTCCCCTGGCCGCCAAAATCGAATGGGTCGTCGGATGTTCCAATGCTCGTGGCAACAAACTCAACGTCCTTCCTGCCTGGAATCTGGTTCAGGCGCTCCTCAATGAGCCTCGAAACGCTGTTCGTCACGTCGAGGGACGTGCCAGAGGGCGCCTCGATGGTGACGCTTACCTGCGAGGGCTCAGTGTTTGGAAAGAACTCAACGCCCTTGTTGAAAAGGGCAAAGAGGACGATGACGAAAAGAAGGAGCGCGTGAGCACAGATGATTGTCAATCCCTTCCGCTTGAGCGTCCACCTCAGAGTCTTGACGTATTCCCGCTGCATCCAGGGGAAGAACACCTCATCGACCTTGTGGTAAAGGATGGTAAAAGGATTGTACTTTCGGTACCAGTGGGGGTGTTCAAGGTTGTACTTTGCCTTGCGGATCTCCCGCCTGTAATTGATCCACTGTGCTCCCTGCACAGGACTGATAACGTACGCCACAAAGAGGGACGCTGTCAGGGTGATGATGAGCGTAAAGGGGAAGTACTTCATAAAGTCACCCACGATCCCGGGCCAGAACGCCAGGGGAAGGAATGCCGAGAGCGTGGTGACCGTCGAGGTGAGGACCGGCACGAAGACCTCACCGGCCGCCGCTTTGGCCGCCTGGACAGGGTGCTCACCATATTCTTGCTGGTGGCGATAGATGTTCTCGATGACGACGATGGCATCGTCCACCAGAATGCCCAGCACCATCACCAGCGAAAACAGCACCACCATGTTTAACGTGATGCCGAGCGCAGAGAGGACAACGAATCCGACGAACATCGAGAGCGGAATGGCCGTAGAGATGAGCAGAGAATTCTTGAATCCAAAGAACATGAAGAGCGACGTCACGACCAGGAACATACCCGTCAGGATGCTGTTCTCCAGCTCCTTGACCATCCGTGTGATAAACCGGGATTGATCGTTGGAGATGTCGAGCTTGACACCCGCCGGCAACTGCGCTTGTTCCTCCGCTACGATACGCTTCACCTCGTCGGCGATGCGCAGAAGGTTTTCACCCGAGCGTTTCCGGACGGCAAGCGACACGACCTCCGTCTCGTTCAGCCGGGCATAGGTCTGCCGATCCTCGAAGGAATACTTCACCGTTGCCACGTCGCGCAGGTAGATCGGCTTGTTGTTCTGGATCTTCAACACGATATCTTCGAGCGGCTTGACTCGCTTGAACTCACCCGGCACCCGGACGGTGAGGTTCTTTTCCTTCGTGTCGATGGATCCGCCTGGAATAGAGAGGTTTTCTCCCCGGATGGCGTTCGCCACATCGTCGAAGCTGACCTGGTAGGCGTTCATCCGGTAGACGTCGACATTGACCTGCACTTCCGGCTCCAACCCTCCGGTGACATCTGCACGGAGCACCCCGGGTATCCCCTCTATCCTGGCCTGGATCTCTTCAGCGATCTTCTTTAACCGCGCCAGCCCAATGTCGCCGCCGACATTGACAAACATGATTGGAAACTCACTGATGTTAATCTCAGAGACGACAGGATCCAGAATGTCGCTCGGAAGCTGCGGGCGCGTTGAGTTCACCTTGTCTCGCACCCGGCGGAGCGCCTCGTCTAAATCGACGCCCGTGTTGAATTCCACGCGAATCGTCGAGAGGCCTTCCTTCGACACGGAGCTGATCTGCTTGAGATCTTTCAGCCCTCGTAGCGCCCGCTCGAGGGGTTGCGTAATCAATCCCTCGATGTCGACGGGAGAGACGCCGACGTACGGCGTGGCAATGATGACCAGCGGGATCCGGACATCGGGTGTTGCCTCGCGGGGAAGCTGGTTGTACGATGTCCATCCGAAGACGACGATCAACGCCATGAGAAGATAAACCACAACCTTGTTATCAACCGCCAGACTCCAGATGTTCATGGTCGTTTCTCCATCTCTTGGGTGACGAACACCGGTGTGGCGTTGGCGAGCTTCTGATACCCGCCAACAATGAGGTGATCGCCGGGGTTCAGCCCCTCAAGGACCTCCACCATATTCCCCTGCCGCGCACCGAGTTTCAACCTTCGCTCTTCCGCCACGCCGCCCTTCTCCACATACACAATTGTGCGGTCGCGGTCGACGAGTTGGATGACGTTCTCGCTCACAAGGATGGCATTTGCTTTCGACTTGCGCATCAGCTTAACCTTGGCAACCATTTCGGGCTTCAGCTTGCGGTATGGATTTGGCAGGATGATCTCCACCATCAACGTGCGATTGGCAGCGGAGACTGTGGATCCCACGAACGAGACTTTACCTCGCAGCGTATCGCCCGGCAGCGCGTCGAACGTTATGACGGCCTGCGTTCCGACGGGAACCGTGCCCGAATACAATTCCGGAACCTCAGCCTGAATCTTGATGACTGAGATGTTGACAATCCGTGCGATGGGCATACCCGGCGCTGCAAGCTCACCTTCGTTCGGCATCGTGTTATCCACTGTGCCGTCAAAGGGACTACGAAGCTGGGTTCGTTCCCAGCGCGCCTTCATGAGTTCTAAGTTTGCCTTCGCGGCATCGCGGGTATACTCGAGGTTTCTGTACTGAAGCTCGCTAATACCCTGCTGGTCGAAGACCTCCCTTTGCTTGGCGAGATTCAGCTCGGCCATATTGTACTGCGCCTGCGCAGCTTCATAGCTGGCCCTGATGACCTCATCCTTCAGGACCACCACAAGATCGCCCTTCTTCACGCGCTGGCCTTTTTTCACTTTCCACTCCTTCACCACGCCGCCTTCTTCAGGACTGAGATTGACGTCTTCGTACGCTTTCACCGTTCCGGCCACTTGAATCGCGTCGACCAGCCTGGCTGGCTTGACGATTTCCAGCCGGACGTTGACCGGCTGGATCTTCTGTCCGTTGCTCTCGTTGGCCGGCTTCTTGCAGGACGAAAGGAAGATGCCCATGAGCAGTATAAGAATTGGCGTGGGGATTCGGATTACGCTTTTCATTGATGTGTTCCTTCGCTCGTTGGTTTAAGTGCATAGCGCGGCAAATGGCCGGCGAGTTGATCGAAATCGGCTGAAGCGACGAGATAATCGTAGACGGCTTGCATGCGGTTTACCTGTGCCTGCGTCAGGGCGAGCTGCGCATCGTTGACTTCGAGTTGCGTACCGGAGCCGCCGGTAAATCTCGTGGTGGCAATCTGGTAGCCTCGTTCGGCTTGCTCTACAGTCCTTGATTGAGCCTCGATTCGTTTGCGTGCCTGCTGCAACTGTAAGACAACAGAATGAATCGCAGTGCGCATATTCGATTCGAGTCCTGTCAGTTGCTCCTGCGATTTGCGCATCTGCAGTTTGGCTTGCTCCACGCGGGCACTGGTCTGAAGTCCATCGAACAGATTAAGGGAGAGACTGAGGCCGACAGTCGAGCTTGAGATAAAATCGCCGGTTGACACGTTGAGGGTGTTTTTGGCCATCTGGTACTGATAGTTGCCGAACGCAGCAAGCGTCGGGAAGTAATCAGAACGCTGGATGTTTACCATGGCATTATTCACGTCGACTTGCAACCGCATGGCACGTAAGCCGGGATTCGCATCAAGCACCGTTTCCGTCGCCTTGGCGAACAGAGACTCGTCAAGCGGCTCAAACGTCAGCGACCCCTCGATGTCAAACCGCTCCGTGAGCTCCAAGCCCATGGTGGCACGTAAACCATCCAGTGCCAACGCGTAGTTATTCTCAGCTTGAATAACTGCAGGTTGGAGGTTCTCCACACCCACCCTGGCTCGCAGCTCATCGTACTCAGAAACAATGCCCTGCTTGCTCATCAGTTGCACATTGTGGAGGTTTTGCTGGGCATTCTTGAGCGTGGCCTGCATCATGGCTCTGACTTCACCGGCAAGGAGGACGGCGTAGAACGTCTTTCGGATTCTTGCCACGGTTTCGACCTCCTTGGCACGCAGCAATTCGCGTGCTGCCCCGGAATAGATCTTCGCCGCACCGACGCCGGTTATGACTGCAGTATTGAATAGGACCTGGCTCGCAGTGACCGACATGTTCACAGCGTGTCGCGAGCCAATTTCGATCGGCACAATTTCATCGGGCTTGCCTTGGAAGAAGTTCGGCAGGAAGAACACCGGTTTCTTTATCGCCCGGCTGTACTGACCGGTGAGGCTGACAGTGGGGAGGGCTGTTCCCCATGCCTCCATAACCTGTGCATCAGCACGTTCTACTTCCAGGCGGGCCGAGATCAGGTCGGGATTGCGTTGGAGCCCGACTTTCACAGCCTCTTCGAGTGAATACCTCTTGGTATCTGCTGTCTGTGCGACGGAGGAATGCGAAGTGATGAGCGTCGCCGCACATAGTGCGAACACCGATCGCCGGAATGATCCTTGCATGGTACTCCTGTTATGAGATTGCTTGTCCTAGTGAATGAGTCATGAGAGGAGAATCCAAAATTAGCCCGTGCAGTCAAACAGGAATCGCGAACTATCTTACCCGGAAGATGGAGCGAGGCGGTAGCGTTGTTTCGCAGGCTCGGTCATTATCGATTCGAGAAGCAGGTCACTTGATTTTCGGTAGAGCTCCCGAAGGTTGACATGCATTCGGGACTCGAACCTATCGGCTTGGGTATCAATCCGCACCAAGATTGCCGTGCACATGAGCCACAGCGTGATTGCTATCTCCGCTGAACTCAGGTGAGACCTGAATACGCCCTCTTTGATGCCGCGCTCCAGTATGTCGATGACCAGCTTCCAGATTTTCTGCTGCTCGAGGGAACAGGCATTGAGCATTTCTTCGGAAACCTGCTTATGAAACTCCGGGTGCTCAAAAAAGTTGAACATTCGAAAATAGTTTCGCTGTCTCTCAAAGAATTCGAAATAGGCTCCTGCGAGACCCCGGACATGCTCCACAGTTGACTGAGCAGCAGCTGTAGACCTCAGAAACATCTCACGAAGCGTTTCTATCCCGCGCACCATCACAGCGAGGTAAAGATCTTCTTTGCTCTTGTGGTAAAGGTAGAGCGTCCCCTTGCTGAGCTCGGCGGCTTCGGCTATCTCGTCCATTGTTGCTGCCTGAAGGCCTTTCTGAAAAAAGACACGGCGAGCGGCGTTGAAGATCTCTTCACGCCTTTGCTCTTTTTCTCGCTCCTTGCGCTCAAGAGTACCCATCTCAGACTCCTGTTCAGTGAATGACTCCCGGTCAGTCAATACGTCAAAGTCGTTAGAAAAGTTCCAAGATCCAACAAGTTCTTTGTGTTGGACCCGCAACTGGCCGAAAAAGTCAATGATTCCCTGTCGAAAATCCAGTTGCTCCTGAGGCAGAGGATTGAACGAACGGAAGGGGACGATTGTCCCCCCACGTGTGCAAATGCGGTGTGAAGAAACGTTTCAACTTGGCGGAAAGCCTTCCGAATAGCTGCTAGGAGACCGATCCTGGGCTGACGTGCCAAAGGTATCAAGTCTAGCGGTATTCCTTCAAACCATAGCGGTGCGAAGTTGCTTCGAGAACACGCGAGAATGGCGTATCCGTGCGACTCTTTGCCTTTCGGCCAAAAAACGGATAGTTTTCAATCGAGATGAGAAGTCTTGGCTACAAGATTGGATTTGGCTATTTCGTGCTCGTCTGCATCAGTCTTACGATGAGCATCATTGCCGTCTACAATTTCTCGCGGCTTGGCACTTCCGTGGCGGCTATGCTCAGTGAGACTACCCAAAGTGCGACCGCGGCTGAAAATATGGTGAAGGTACTGGATGAGCAGGAGAACGCCCGGTACGCGATGTTGATTGATGATCCAGAATACTACGTTTTCTTCAGAGAGGGCATTGACCGATTCGCCGAGGTGTATGAAAGGGCGAAGGATGCAATCAAGTCCCCGCGTCAAGCGGCACTCCTTGACAGTATCGCCCTGATCTATGTGTCGTACTTGACGGTTACGGACTCACTTTACCAGACACTGCAGCTCAAGAGAAGGTCACCGATGCCGCTTCTGTATCAACGTTTCGTTGTTCGCCCTGTTGCACAGAGTCTGAGGGACAAGTGCTTCGAGTTGTTAGAGGCGAATCAAGACGAGATGCTCATCAGGGAGAACCGGATCCGGAGCGTTGCCACGAACACCACCTTCACGCTCATCTTTGCCGCGCTGGCATCGATTGCCCTCAGCGTTGTCGCGAGTATTCGATTCACAAGGATGATTGTAAGGCCGGCTGAAAAGCTTACGCGAACCGTGCGAAGTATTAGCAGGGGACATCTCACCCAAAAGATCGACATTGTAACAGACGATGAGATCGGAGAGCTCAGCCAGGAGTTCAACAAGATGACGGAACGCCTCCGCGAGTACGAGGCGATGAACGTTCATCAGCTGATCTCAGAAAAAAAGAAATCAGAAGCGATTGTTGCCAGCATCCCTGATCCGCTCATCGTTGCAGACGAAGATGGTCAGCTCTTGCTGATGAACCAGGCTGCAAAGCGAACGCTGAACATCATCGGGAACAACTGGCAAGGCAAATCCCTGCATGAGGTCGTGAATAACGCCCGCTGGTTACAATTGCTCAGCCCGGAGGAAGCGCCGCAGGAGAACCAAGAAGCGAGGGAGCCTCTTCTGGTTGTCGAGCGTGAAGATCAAACCCTCTATTTCCGACCGCGCCACACCTCGATCGTTGATGAACATGGAAAGGTACAGGGCGTGGTTACCCTTCTACAGGATGTTACCCGCTTCAAGGTTCTTGACAGGATGAAGTCGGAATTCATGGCTGCGGTTTCCCACGAACTGCGGACACCCCTTACCTCGATCAGCATGGCGATCGATATTATGTCCCAAGAGGTTCTTGGAAAGGTGAACGATCGGCAGAAGGATCTCCTGTCAACTGCGAAGGACGACTGCGAACGGCTGACGAAGCTTGTTCGTGAGCTCCTTGATCTTTCCCGTCTGGAGTCGGGCAAGTATGAAATGAGGCGGGCACCAGTTAACCTGCGATCTCTCATCGACGAAGCACTGAAGCCTCTCCGGCTTCAGTTTAAGGAAAAAGGGATTCAGCTGGAGATGGATGTTTCGCCGGCGACGCCAGATGTCGCCGGTGATGAGCAACAGCTTTCCCGCGTTATCACCAATTTGGCAAGCAACGCATTGCGGTATACCCCGCCGAATGGGAAGGTAACAATCCGTTGTAGCATTGTTAATGACGCCGTGCAGATTTCGGTCGCTGATTCAGGGCGCGGTATCCCGGCTGATGCGATCGAAATGATCTTCGATAAGTTCGTGCAGGTCAAGCAGGCGAGCGATTCTCTGCCCGGTTCCGTGGGATTGGGCCTTGCCATTGCGAAGGAAGTCGTGGAAGCGCATGGCGGAAAGATCTGGGTGGAAAGTGCTGTTGAAAAAGGAAGCACATTTTATTTCACAATTCCTAGGTTGTAGATCTCCTCAATGGAAGCGAGAGCAGCGAAAGTACTCGTTGTTGACGACGAGCCCAACATACTCAAGACGATAGGAATCTGCTTTAATTCTATCGGATATGAGACGCGGCTCTTCTCGAAGCCGCAGGATGTCCTTGAGATCGTGCGCCGGGAGCAGTTTGATCTTGCGTTTGTTGACCTGAAGATGGCGCCGCTCGATGGCTTGGAGTTGATGGAAGAAATCAAGAAGTACTCGCCTGAGACGACGGTCATCATTATCACCGCCCACGGCTCGATCGACAGTGCGATCGAAGCTGTCAAGAAAGGGGCGTACCACTATCTCCAGAAGCCGTTCGACTTCAAAGAGCTGCAGCTCTTCGCGCAGAAAGCCTGGGAGCACCACAAGCTGAAGCAGGAGGTGAAAGATCTCCGCGATCAGCTTGCTGAGACGCAGGGATCTGGCGAAATCATTACACGCAACCGTGAGATGATCGCTCAACTCGATCTTGCAGCGCGCGTGGCGGAAAGCACGATCACGGTGCTCATCGAGGGAGAAAGTGGCACCGGAAAAGAGCTGTTTGCCTATTTTATTCACCAACGGAGTCCGCGCTTGCAGAGGCCATTTGTGAAGGTCAACTGCGCCGCGTTGCCGGAGCAGTTGCTTGAGAGCGAGCTGTTTGGACACGTCCGCGGGGCATTCACCGGGGCGGTAAAAGATCGGCAAGGACGATTCGAATTTGCTGACGGGGGCACGATATTTCTCGACGAAGTGGCAGATCTCTCGCTGGGGATTCAGGCCAAGCTTTTGCGCGTGCTGCAGGGTAAGGAATTCGAGCGGTTGGGAGAAAGTGAGCCGCGAAGGGTCGACGTGCGCGTCATAGCAGCAACAAACCGGAATCTTGAAGAGGCGATGAAAGAGGGAGCATTCCGTGATGACCTCTTCTATCGTTTGAACGCCGTCAGGATCAAGCTGCTGCCACTGCGCGAACGCCTGGAAGATCTACCATTGCTTATCCAGCACTTCATCAAGAAGTTTGGAAAAGAAGCGCCAATTCAACTTTCACCGGAGGCCATGAAAGCTCTCCGCGCCTACCGGTGGAGCGGTAATGTGCGGGAATTGGAGAATGTTATGGAGCGCGCCGTCTTGCTCGCAAAGAACGGGATTATTGAGCTCTCCCATCTTCCAGAAGAGATTCGGTCGGCACTCGAACGCCCGGCAGGGGAATTGTCGCTCGAAGAGATGGAGAAACTTCACATCAAGAAAGTACTTCAACGCGCCAAGGACTACGATGAGGCTGCCCAGATTCTCGGGATCGATCCCGCGACACTCTGGCGGAAGCGAAAGAAGTTCAGCTTGTAGGCCCTCCTTGCCGTCTTGCGATTTGCAGGCGTCCGTATCTTTTTCATTCTAAAAAACTTACTGGAACCGCCCTCAATTTTGCCAAGTTGGCATTGCATTTTTCAACCCGCGAGCTTCTTGGCAATGCAAAGGATGACTGGCAGGGCCTATTCAATACCCCTTTTTTGGGTTTTCCCGGCATAGCTCTTGCACTTATCCCCCTCAGAGAATGACAAGATCCGCCTGTTGGACAGGAATCATCCCTAACGCAAACCAGAGGGAGGAGATATGGCCGTCAAAGTCACAACGATGAACAATCTCGAGATCGCTATTCTTGAGCCGCGCGGCTCACTGATTGGCGGCGAGGAAACGGACGAGCTGAAGGATAAGGCGCGCGACTTGCTTGAACAGGGCAACCGGAAGCTGGTATTGGATTTGGGTGGCGTTGCGTACATCAACAGCTCCGGCATTGGTGCACTTGTTGGCGTACACGCGATGTACACCAAGGCCGGGGGAAAAATCAAGCTGTGCCAGATGGGGAAGGGGGTCCAGAACGTGTTTGTCATTACGCGGCTCGCGAGTGTCTTCGACGTTGAGGAGACCCGCGATGGTGCCGTCAAGAGTTTCTAGTTCTCTGCATCAAAGTCCAATTCACCACATCACTAAAGGAGTACCTATGAAACAATCCGTATTCATCACCGTGGTTCTCGTCCTTGCGTTGATCATTTCGTTCGTGATCTTCGAATACATGATGCCTCAGTACATCAAGGATGGCGGATACCTGGTTATCGGCCTAATTGCCATGACCATCATGGTTGTGACGTTCGTGTTTGAGCGCATGTTCTCACTCCGGAAGGCCCAGGGCCGAGGGTCCCTCGCTGTGTTCCTGAAGAACGTAACGCAAGAAATCAACCGGGGCAATATCGATGCCGCCATCTCGTCGTGTGACAAACAGCGCGGTTCCTGCGCCAACATTCTCCGAACCGGTTTGGAACGTTACAAGATGCTGGTTCAAGAGGGAGATATCAAGGGCCAGAAGGAGATGATGGCCGAGGTGCAGCGGGCTATCGAGGAAGCGATGATGCTGGAAGTACCTCTTCTTGAGAAGAACCTTGTTGCGCTTTCAACGATTGCCACAATCTCCGTTCTGTGGGGCCTGTTGGGTACCGTGTTAGGGATGATCCGAGCGTTCCAGGCTATGGCTCGCGCTGGTTCTCCCGATGCCGTTCAGCTTGCATTGGGAATCTCTGAGGCCCTGGTCAACACAGCCGGTGGTCTCATCGGAGCGATCACAGGCATTCTCGCATACAATTTCTTCACAACGAAGGTCGACAACTTCACATATATGATTGATGAAGCTAGCTACTCGATCGTTCAGTCGCTGGCGGAGAAGTTCCCCGGCGGGAAATCCAAATAATGTGAGGCCCCCCCATGCCGAAAATCAAAAAAGCTCGAATTGCAGTCAGGATCGATATGACGCCGATGGTGGACGTCATATTGTTGTTGCTGACGTTCTTCATGATGACGACGCAATTCCGGCCACAAGCAGAGGTCGACGTGACCCTTCCATCTTCCCATTCCGAATTCAAGTTGCCGGAGTCCGATGTCATGATGGTAACCGTCTCAAGGGATGGGCGAATTTTCTTAGGTCTTGATTCTCAGCATCTTCGCGCTCAGCTCTTCGGTGAGCAGAACAAGCTGCGCACCGAGATCGAAGTGACGAAGGAGCAGCTTGGTGAACTTCTGGTTCAGGCACGAGTTGCCAATCCCAAACTGCGGACGGTTATAAAAGGAGATAAGATCGCTCCTTTTGGCCCCGTGGAAGACCTCATGGAGATTTTGCAGAAAAGACGGATTACCCGGTTCAATCTAGTCACGGAACTGGAGAAAACTCAGGAGAAAACTCAATTGTGAACGGAGCGTGAATTATGGCAGCTGTTGAAACTGGTGAATCGAAAAGTGCAGCCCGTAAGGCGGGCAAGAAGCACAAGAGGAAGCGCAGGGTAGGTGTTCGCATCGATATGACGCCTATGGTGGATGTCATTTTGTTGTTGCTGACGTTCTTCATGCTGACAACCTACTTCAGCAAACCGCAGACGATGGAATTGAACCTGCCGCCCGACGAGAAAACTACGGTAGAGGTTGCAGAGTCGAACCTCCTTACCATTCGCGTAGCGGCCGACAATGCCATTTTCTGGAACATGGCGCGAGAAGCGGCCAATAGGGTCGAGTTCAAAGACCTTCGCGAGTTGTTGCTGGAGCGCAGCAAGAATAATCCGAAGTTGATCACTCTGGTGAAAATCGATCGCGAGAGCACGTACAAGATGATGGTTGACATCATGGACGAATTGAGCCTTGCCAACATCACGAGGTTCAGCCTTGCTCCCATGAACGCGTATGACAAGCGTGAGATGGAAAAAGCGAGAGCCTCGTAAGGGAAGGAGAAAAAGTCTATGGAACCACTCGAAGTAAAATACCATACAAACTACGGTGCGCCTGAGCTCAAGAAGTTGTACAAGCAATACCTTATGCGAGGGTTGATCATCGCGGCGGCTTTCCACTTTCTCGGAATGGGGGTGTACTGGGGAAGCATCTACCTCAGCCAAGAAGACGAAGCGCCGCGCATTGCGCGCATCATGAAATACAGTGAACTTGGCCCACCCCCCTCGCTGCAGAATGCTGCTCCGGCTGTTGCCGTTACAGGTTCTGCCGTGAGGCCGAGCGTTGGCATTCCTGTGCCGGTGCCGGATGCTGAGGTCAATCCAGAACAGACTATTGCTACGCAGGAAGAGCTCGGCAGGGAGTCGATGCTTTCGCCGACAGGCGGAGACGTCCCAATCTTGGTAGATAAGGACATCAAGATCGAGGACGAGGAACCACCGGCCGACTATGTTCCCTATGAGAAGGCCCCAGAACCGATCAGGCAGGTCACTCCGAAATATCCTGACCTTGCCACGCGTGCCGGGCTTGAGGGAACAGTGTGGGTGAAGATCTGGGTGGACAAAGAGGGGAAGGCCAGGCGAGCAATAGTGATGAAAAGCGACGCCGAGATCTTCAATCAGCCCGCGACCGAAGCGGCGATGCGGTGGGTCTTTACGCCCGCGATGATGAAGAACGGTCCGGTATCGGTGTGGGTTTCGATCCCGTTCCGGTTCAAGCTGCAAGGTAAATGAGCGTTGAAGCCGGCTAATGCTTCGAAGATCCTCGGATACAGCATATCCGGGATCGTAACTGTCGTTGGCATTCTTCTCTTGACGGGTGTTGTTGGGAGTGAAGCCCAACCTGCCAAGTTCCGGGTTACGTTCGGGATCGTTCTGCTGTTGTTCGGAATTTACCGCTTTGCCGTGACGCGAATTCGGGCTTCTCAGGCGGAGAGGATGGATCAATGAGGACCTGGTTGCCGCTCCACACTTTGGTTCTGATGGCGCTGGTCGGATGCGGGAAGCAAGGATCAGATGTCAGATCCGGGACGCTGGAAGTGCTCGCAACGGAGTCGTACCTGCCGCTGATCCAGCGGCAAGCCGAGGAATACCATCGCATTTTCTCCGAGGTGACGGTCAGCGTTCGTGGGACGACAACGCGCGAAGCGATTGTGGACATGCTTGGCGGCAAGATTCAGTGCATTGTCATCGATCGCCCGCTGAACTCTGAAGAACAGCAGTTCGTTCGGAGCGCCCGACTCAGGGTTGTTGAGACAGAGATCGCCCGCGATGCGCTTGCGATCCTCGTGCATACGTCAAACAAGGTGGCATCGCTTTCGGTGGAGAAGCTGGAGGCAATCATCACCCGAGAGTCGACAAACTGGAGACAGACACCCGGATCGAATTTCCTGGGACCGATTCAACTCTGTATAACCGGTAAGAACTCCGGCCTGTATGAGTTGCTGGCGCAGCATTTCTTCAAACCGGAGAGAGATATTTCTCCGTGGTCGACGGCAGCATCGGAGATGGAAATCATCAAGTATGTTGCGGAGAATCCAGCCGCGCTCGGCATTGTTTCCAATGCTGCATGGCGGGATGCCTCTTCAGCAGATGAGGAAGTAAGGAAACGGTCGGTGAAGATTCTCGATGTTCTGGGGCGGGATCCCGGCAGTGCCGGGCTGGCAGTGAAGCTGAGCCAACAGAACATATATGACGAGTTGTACCCGCTGACCTACTCTCTTTATATCTACACGTCTGAACAACAACCTGGGGCGGGGCAGGGGTTCAGCACGTTTGTAGCGGACAAGAGCGGGCAAAAGATATTTCTGGATGCTGGACTCGTTCCCAAGAGGATCCCGTACCGAGTCATTCAACTTACTCAGGAGTAGTTTCGCAATGAAAAAGCTCGTTGCTGTTCTGATACTATTCTGTTCAACGGTAGCGACTAGCCTCCTCGCCCAGACGCAACTCGAAAGAGGCAGAGAACTGCTGAATCAGGGCAAGACACGAGAGGCAATTGCAGCGCTTCGCCAGGTGACTGAGACAACTCCAAGGGAAACAAACGCATGGCTTCTGCTGGGTGAGGCGTACTTCAAGATCTCGAACTTCGACTCCGCCAAGATCGCAGGGCAACGGGTGATCTCCTTGGATGAGGCAAATCGCAACGGTTATCTGCTTGTCGCCCGAGTCGAGCTGGCCCAGGAGGACAAGAGAGCAGCCTATAACACGTTGAATGCAGGATTGGCGGAAAAGAAGAACGATCCGCTCATGCTGGCCATGCTTGGTCAACTACTTCTTGAGGCAGACTCTGTGGATCGAGCCATCGTTGTTCTGACGCTGGCAAAAGAGGTTGATCCAAATTCTTCCGTGGTCTATGAAGGTTTAGGGGACGCGTATTCACGACATGGTGTGACACCATATGCTATCACACAGTATGAGAAATCGCTGGAGCTCGACACCACGCGTGCACGAGTCCACTACAAGCTTGCCTCTTTGTACTACAAGGAGCGTCGGTACAATGATGCGGCTCGTGAATATCTGTACGTGATCGCCCTCGACACAACCAATGAAGATGCTCACTACGAAGCCGGCAGACTCTATTTCGCGGCACGGCAGTATGGCAACGCAACGAGGTTCCTCCGCTTGCATCTGCAGCGGTTTCCCCAGTCGAAGAGCGCAGACGAGATCCGAGATATGTACATGGAATCGTTGTTCAACACCCGCCAGTACGCCGATGCTCTCGATGCAGCGGAGAACATCTTCAAGAAGAATCCAAGGTCTGTCAAGACTCTTCGCATCATTGCCATTTCCCAGTCCAAGCTAAAAAAGCACAAGGAGGCCATCGACTCGTACGGCAAACTCCGATCTCTGGACACCCTAAGGGTTGATGATCTCAAGAACCTAGGGGAGGCGTACTCGGCCTTGAAGAAAGACTCGCTCGTTGCCATGACGTACGAGGAGCTGCTGCGACTCGACCCGTTAGATGGTGACGCGTATGCGGACGCTGGGGCTGCTTATATGCGGTTACGCGATTGGAACAGGGCATCTACGATGTTCCGGCGGCGGTTTTTGTCGGACAGCTCTGCCGCGTCTCTGAGTTCCTATTTGAACTACGCTCTCTGCAAAATGCAGGTCAGCGATCCTGATTCGAAAATACAGGCCCAGCATGTTGACTCGGCGCGAGTAGCCCTCCAATACTTCATTTCGAAGCGTCCCGATTATGCAGGTGCGCATCTCTATCTTGCTCGCACACTGGTAGCTCTGGAATTATGGCAGGAGGCGAGGGCGTCATACGAAGAGTGGCTGAGGCAGATTCGTGGAGAGGAAGCTAAATACAAGAGAGAACTTGCCGAGGCGTACAAGATTATCGGTGTTTCATATCTTCTCGAGAAGAAGTATCCGCCAGCAATCGAAAATCTCAAGAAATCAGTGAATTACAGGGATGACGACTGGCAGCCCCATCTCTGGCTGGGTCAATCCTACCAGTTGTCCGGTGAGAACGAGGAAGCGATCAAGGCATACCAAAGAGTCCTGAAGCTTGACCCCAAGAACAAGGATGCCAAGACCGGTCTCGAGCGCCTGGGAATACCGGTCGACTAGGTCTTTGTTTCGGCCAATTTTCCCAGTGGATTCCCTGCAGTGTAGCTAAGTGCTGAACAAGGAAACCACATTATCTATATATTATGAAAGGACCTGTGCAATGAGTTACAGGCTGCTCACACTCATTCTACTTCTTGCTGTCATTCTCGGGGGATGTGCCAAGAAGCCTCCCGAGGTGAACACTGCGGAGTGGCAGAAATTCGAGGATCCATATTTCAAGGTACATTTCACGGTCCCCAAGAATTGGCACAGGATCTCGGAAGGAACAAAGGTTAACTTCTACTCCTCGGAGGCCGCTGTTCAGAAGTTTTACGATCCCACAGCGAAGGATGTGCAGGATGGAGCCCAGCTCTCAGTCATGTATGAGCGGCTCGATACCGTGAAACCCCTTGAGGTATACGTCGAGGACCTGAGGAACGAACTCACAGCAGCTGGTTATACGGTCAGGTCGGTGGAGCCAGTATCGATCGAGGGGAACCTTGCCAGCAAAGTGACTTACGGTGGGCAGTTTGATGAGAGAACCAAGATTGACGTAGCGCGAACCTTGACGGTGAAGGACTCTATGCTCTACACCGCGACCCTTTCAGGATTCAATGACTACTTCGAGCCGTGTAAAGCGGTGCTGGATAGCTTCATAACTACGGCAAAACTCCCAAAGCCGAAAGAGAAACCGGCAGACCCATCAATACCTTCATCGGAGTACGATACGTTTTCGAATGACATCCTCAGTATTGCCTATCCGGACAATTTCGAGCCGATCGTTCCTCCGGCATCAGGCGAGGTGCAATTCGTCCTGCAGATCCTGGGCTATCGAAAAGACTCGAACATGATGCTTGATGTTCGTCCGGCGAAAAAGCTGACCGTCGAGAAAGTTGTGGAACAAAACGAGAAGTTCTTCAAGCCCACATCACGGGGGGAGACGAAGATCGACGGGCTGAAAGCACCATACCTCAATTACTCACCGGCAAGGGAAATCGAGAGTAGGGCCTACTTCGTAGTCAAGAATGATAGGGTGTATCGCATCATACTGAATTACCACCGCCCCTCGAAGCAGATCTATCTGCCCGCCTTTGAAAAATCAGTTGCGTCCATTCGCGTCAAATAGCATGCTGGTATTGCCTTTCGGGAAAGCCGAGGCATCAACTGCCTCGGCTTACTTATTTTCCTAGCGGAGTACGAGATTGGCGCAGGACGCTTCCCACACAGCAACCTCCCATCACGGCGTAACCCAACTTGCCACCAGCCGACCGCGAGTTCTCGGATGGTTGCGAAGCGCGGCTATTCTTGACGGTGACTGGGGTACCAGTGTGGCGTATGTTATGGGCATCGGTTTCGCCCTTGCCGGTTACAGCAGTTTCTGGCACCTCTCCGTGATGATGGGACTCACGACGCTTGTCGCCATCAACTACGTAACGATCTGCCGGTTGTACCCTCACGGCGGCGGTGTCTACAGCTCCGTCTATCATCGCTCACAACTGCTCGCTGTCATCGGTGCACTGCTCCTTGGGGCGGACTACGTGGTCACCATGGCACTTTCTATCCTGGATGCGTGCCACTACCTCGGCTTCCACTATCCTGTCGTTTGGGCAATCCTCATCATCTTGAGCATCGGTGTCATCAATTGGTTCGGCCCGAGGCACTCTGGGGGCCTTGCTCTGATTATTTCGGCCTTCACCCTCCTCACGATGCTCATCATTGTTATTGCATCGGCGCCAACGGCAGTAACGTCTGCAACCATTGCACCACCGGAGGGCGGGGTGTTTCGCAACTGGGGAATCTTCGTTGGGTTCATCCTAAGCCTTTCGGGCATTGAAGCGATCTCCAACATGACGGGCCTGATGAAGGACCCTGCCCGCGATTCGAGGAAAGCGATCCTGTCAGTCCTGACCAAGGTGGTTGCATTGAACATTTTCCTTGGACTCGCAATGCTTGCGGTTCAAGGGTTGAAGCCCGGGAACTACCTGGAAGACATGCTGCGGTTCCTCGGCGAACACTATGTCGGGCACTGGTTTGGCTGGATTGTTGCACTCTCCTTGGGGGTACTTCTGATCTCAGCTGGCAATACTGCTCTGAACGGCCTGATCTCCATCCAATTTCTAATGGCAGTCGACAAGGAATTGCCTTCCCCGTTGAGGAGGTTGAACCGTTACGGGGTACCCATCTTACCTCTTGTGGTCACGACGGCGGCACCGATTATCGTGCTCCTGTTTGTCAACGACCTTGAGACCCTAGCCCATTTGTATGCCATCGGACTCGTGGGCGCGATGGTTATCAACTTGAGCTCAACCGCAACGGACAAATCTGTTTATCTCAAGCCGATCCCGAAGGTCTTCATGCTCATCTCTGCCAGCGTGCTCATCCTGATTGAGATTTCCATCGCTGTTCAGAAGGCCGAAGCGGCTGTTTTCGCATCGGTGATCCTCGTTGTCGGCCTGGGAGCGCGCGCCGTTGCTAAACGCGCTGCCAGAGTAAAGCCGACAGCCGTGGAAGCTATTCCGGTGGCTGCTCCTGTGCGTAAGCGTCGGCGTACGAAGATGCCCATCACAAAATACCTCGTCGCTGTCAAGGAGGCGAACGAAAAGCTTCTACGTTTCGCTGCTGAAGAAGCTCGGGCGCGCAACGGGTTCCTCTTCATCCTGCGCGTGAAGGAAATCGCCGTCGGCGCGTTGCCAGCGATGCTTGAGATGCCGACGAACGGACAGGAGCAACGGATCGAGGAGATCTGCACGGAAGCGGGGATCGATTTTCAGTCCATTCAAATTCCGAGTTACGACGTCGGCTATACAATCGCTGAGCAGGCGGCGACGTTTGGCGTTGAACGCGTGATCGTTGGTGCTCAACACAGGAGTCGGCTCGAATATGCTCTCAAGGGAAGTGTAGTCCGCTCGCTGAGCACGCTGCTTCCAGAGGAAGTCCAGCTGGTGATTTTCGGCGGCTGATTCTCTCCCGCTGTACATCCAGCCAGGCGAAATGTGTAGAATTTTCTTGGACATTGGCACTTAAATAAGTACTATCAATGTTCAGATGCTGAGGCCGGGGCGTTCGATCAATCCCTCTCGCCCTCGACCGATCAATCCTTTTGCGTGCACCATCGTCTGCTACCCCCCAGCCACCGAGACTTGAGCATCGGCGGACCTGCTGGGAGTTATCGGAACAATGGAGGGCTATCCACATTCTACGGACAAAGACCCTCGACCAGATTAAGCGGGACGCGGAGCTCTCAACCGAAACACATCTGAAACGCACGCTTGGTCCACTTGATCTCGTTGCCCTGGGCATCGGAGCGATTATCGGGACAGGCATCTTTGCGGTCATCGGCACGGCGGCTGCCGGCGGCCCGAATCATCTGGGTGCTGGACCGGGTGTGATGCTTTCGTTCATCATTACAGCGATGGCGTGTGGATTCTGTGCTTTGTCCTACGCGGAATTCGCTGCGCTCGTGCCGATCTCGGGCAGCGCCTATACGTATTCCTACGCAACGCTCGGTGAGTTCGTCGCGTGGATCATTGGCTGGGACCTCATCATCGAGTATGCAGTAGGGAATGTTGCGGTCGCTATTGCATGGGCAGCGTACTTTCATCAGCTGTTCGACGGCTTGGGGGTTCATATACCGGCGTGGCTTTCGGTGGACTATCGTTCGGCGCACCAGGCTGCAGAGGCTGTGGCCGCGGCAGGTGGAACAGTGACGCCGGATCTTTCGCTTCCGTACGAAGCCTGGCTCAACCACCCTACCGTTCTTGGCATCCCTTTGATTTTCAATTTCCTCGCTGTCGCGATCGTCGCGGTGGTGACGTGGATTCTGGTCATCGGCATCAAGGAGTCAGCACGGGCCAACAATGTCATGGTGGCGCTGAAGATTCTCATACTCCTCTTTTTCATTGCTGTCGGGGCGTTTTATGTGAAGCCGGAAAACTGGTCACCCTTCATGCCCAACGGTCTGGCCGGAGTATGGACAGGGGCAAGCCTGATCTTCTTTGCATTCATCGGTTTTGACGCCATCTCCACAGCCGCGGAGGAGTGCCGAAACCCAGGAAGGGACATGCCAATCGGCATCATCGGTTCGCTTGTCGTTTGCTCGATCATCTATGTTGCGACGGCGGCGGTGCTGACGGGCGTGGAACCGTGGGACAAGCTCGGGGTCGCGGATCCGCTCGCAGCGGTTTTTGCGCGACTCGGGCTGAACTGGGCTGCAGGGATCGTCTCACTCGGAGCAGTGATCTCCATGACGGCGGTCCTGCTCGTATTTCAGCTCGGGCAGCCGAGAATCTTCTTTTCGATGTCACGCGACGGCCTGTTGCCGAAGCACTTTGCGAAAGTTCATCCGAAGTTTCAGACTCCCCATGTCACGACTATCTGGACAGGTGTCGTTGTCGCTTCGATCGCGGCCGTGGCCAACATCAACGAAATTGTGGAGTTGACGAACATCGGCACCCTGTTCGCGTTTGTGCTTGTTAATGCGGGGATTATCATCCTCCGCCGGACAGACCCGGATCGGCCGCGAGTTTTCAAGACCCCGTTCGTTCCGTGGGTTCCGCTGCTCGGTATTGGGATGTGCGTCTATCTGATGCTCGGGCTTCCAACCGTTACGTGGATCCGCTTTGGCATCTGGCTCCTTGTCGGCTTGGTACTGTATTTCACGTACGGGTATTGGAAGAGCCGACTGAGAGTCAACAGGTAAGTGGGAAATCAAAGACAGGGATTCGCTTATTCTGGCTTTCTTATCACTAGGGAAAAATGACTGAACAAAGCTCACAACCCCAACTGCTGCGAGCCCTTGGCTTACGCGAGGGGATCTCGATTCACATGGGAGTCATCATTGGCTCGGGGATATTCATTGTCCCAGCGACGATCGCTGGCCATCTGCAGGCGATGGGGCCAATCATGTTGGTGTGGATCGTCGCAGGCATGCTCACATTGTTTGGCGCGCTGACACTGGCGGAGCTCAGTGCCGTGCTACCTCAAGCAGGGGGACCGTACGTGTATCTCCGTCACAGTTTCGGAAGAATATGGGGCTTCCTGTTCAGTTGGAATGACTATTTCATCAACAAGGCCGGCTCCGCGGCTGCCATCGCCGTAGCCTTCGCGACGTACCTCGGTTATTTCGTTCCTGCTCTCACTCCGGAACACGCTCTTTACAGGTACGAATGGTCCTTGTTCGGTCACCCCGTCGAGGTCGCGTTCGGTTGGCTTCAGGTCGTCGCGATGGCCACGATCGCCCTGGTTACGTTCATCAACTTTCGTGGCGTGAAGTTTGGCGGTTGGGTGATGAACATTTTCACCACTGCCAAGGTGCTGGCGCTGGTTGGCCTGATCGCTGCAGTGGCCTTTTCCGGCAAGGGGAGCACCGCCAATTTCTTGCCGTGGTGGCCCGACGATTGGACAAGTCAAACAACTGCAGCATTCGGACTTGCTATGATTTCAGCGCTCTGGGCCTACGATGGATGGATTGACGTCACGCTGACGGCGGGGGAGTTCAAGAATCCACATCGAAACGTTCCCATGTCCTTGCTGATCGGAACGGCCGCTGTCATCATCCTGTATCTCAGTGCAAATCTTGCGTATGCATTTGCGATCCCGATCCAAGAAATGCAGGGATCACCACGGATCGCTGCTGATGTTGCCCGAACTGTGCTTGGGCCGGTTGGTGCTTCGTTGATTGTTATCGGGATTATGTGTTCAACATTTGGTACGACAAACGGAATGCTGCTGAGTGGCCCGCGCTCCATCTATGCCGCTGGTGCTGATGGTGCGTTTTCCCAGGCGTTTGGGAAAGTCCACCCCCGCTATCGTAGCCCGTATGTGGCCATTATCAGCATGGGGGTCTGGGGAGGGCTACTGACCTTGAGTGGTACGTATGATCAGATCACCTCGTACGTGATTTTCGGCTCGTGGGCGTTCTATGCAATGACAGCATTGAGTGTTATCGTCCTGCGGCGGAAGATGCCGAACGCCGAGCGGCCGTACAAAGCGTGGGGTTATCCCTATGCAACGCTGTTGTTCGTCGGAATTGCGACGTGGTTCATTTACAATACTCTTGTTGAAGACACCCGAAACGCCGCCATTGGCATCGTGTTGCTCCTTGCCTCACTGCCGTTCTATTTCTATTGGACCCGGAGGACCTCGAAACAGCAGAGCGCTTAGAACTGATGCAGGTAGGGCAGGGGATGCTGAAGTTTGACGTATCCACAATTCCTGATCACTCATTCACGGTAATTTCGCTATGGAACTGACTCTTGTTCTCGCAATCAGCGTCTTGGGACTTCTTTTCGCGGTCTACCTTACTCGCGATGTGATGAGGCGTGACGTCGGGACGGAAAGGATGCGAGAGATCTCGGATGCTATCAGGCAGGGGGCCGAGGCTTTTCTCCGGAGACAATACAGTACGATCGTCTACCTTGCACTGGCTCTTGCCGCTCTCATCTACATCTTGTACGCCTTTGTTCGTACTCCAACAGAGCACGACCCGACATCTCCACTTGCTCTCGCATTCTGGACGACGCTCTCGTTCGTTTTCGGCGCGGCATGTTCAGTTGCGGCGGGCTATATGGGCATGTGGGTCTCTATTCGGAGCAATATCCGCACAGCTGCTGAGGTGACAAAGGGGATCAACGGTGCGCTGCAGACAGCACTGCGGGGGGGAGCCGTCTCCGGGTTCTTCGTGGTTGCTATGAGCCTGCTCGGTGTTGGGGGGCTGTTTGCGATTGTGAATAACTTTGACGTTGTCAAGGATGTCTCGAAGATCCCGCTCCTGATCGTTGGGTACGGGTTCGGTGCGAGCTTTGTGGCGCTGTTTGCGCAGCTCGGCGGCGGCATTTACACGAAGGCGGCAGATGTCGGAGCAGATCTGGTCGGCAAGGTCGAGGCTGGCATTCCGGAGGACGATCCACGCAATCCTGCTGTCATTGCAGATCTCGTTGGCGATAACGTTGGCGACTGCGCAGGGCGCGGTGCTGACTTGTTTGAATCGACTGCGGCGGAGAACATCGGTGCGATGATACTCGCGGCTGGACTTTACGTGTCGAACACAGCGGTCTTCGAGTCGCAGGGTCTCACGATTTTTGGCGTCTTGTTGTTTCCACTCGTCGCGCGTGCGTTTGGAATCATCGCCTGTATCGTGGGCATTATGGTTGTCAAGACCCATGAGAAGGAAGATCCCATGCAAGCGCTCAACCGCGGGTATTATGTCGCGGCTACACTAGCGATGGTCGGATTCTTCATCGCCTCTCGCTGGCTGCTCGGAGGTGAATACTATTTCAATTTCTTCATCTGCGGTGTCGTCGGTGTGCTGACCTCCGTGGCGTTTGTGTACATCACACAATACTACACAGAATACAAGTACCGCCCGGCCCGCTCCATTGCTGAAGCGTCGCAGACCGGACCGGCGACAACAATCATCACAGGGTTGGCTGTTGGCATGGAGTCGACGGGGCTGCCTGTTCTGGTCGTCGGAACGGCGATCGTTGCTACGTACCTCCTTGGCGAGTTCTCGGGGTTGATGCACGGAGGGTTGTTCGGAACGGCGGTTGGAACGATGGGCATGCTCGGTACTGCGGCCTACATTCTGGCGATGGATACGTTTGGCCCCATTACCGATAACGCCGGCGGGATTATTGAGATGAGTCAGCAGCCGGAAGAAATCCGCAAGAAGACCGACCGGCTCGACGCAGTTGGAAACACCACAAAGGCTTTGACAAAGGGATATGCGGTCGGTTCGGCTGGTTTGGCGGCGTTTCTGCTATTCAGCGCATATTTCGATGAGGTCCGCAACTACGGATTTGATCTCAAGTATATCGATCTCTCCAAGCCGGCGGTGTTTGCCGGGTCAATGTTTGGTGCTGTGCTGGTGATGATCTTCTCCGCTCTGGCCATACGGGCAGTCGGCCACGCAGCCTATGCGGTGATCAACAATGTGCGCGAGCAATTCAGAAACAACCCGGGGATTATGCAGGGCACATCCAAGCCGGACTACGGCCAATGTGTGGATATCGTCACGCGTGCCGCGTTGAAGGAGATGATACTGCCAGGATTGTTGGTTGTCTTCGTGACGATTGCGGTGGGTATTGGGTTCCGCTGGATCTTCATACTTTCCGGCAGCCCTGCAAACGGAGCCACGGGGGCGGAGGTCGTGGGCGGATATCTCATGGTAGCGACCATCACAGGCATTCTGATGGCGCTTTTCATGAACAACGGAGGCGGGGCGTGGGACAATGGGAAGAAGTACATTGAAACCGGCAAGTTGGGTGGCAAGAGGTCCGATGCACACAAGGCGGCAGTTGTCGGTGACACTGTTGGCGATCCGTTCAAAGACACCGCGGGTCCGTCACTGCACGTCCTTATCAAACTCTTGAGTACAATTACACTTGTTCTGGCGCCGCTGTTTATCTGAAGCCGGTTGATCGTCGCTGTGCGATAGGAGGGAGGATCCAACTGGCTTGCGCGAAGGCAACAAGGAGTGCACACTGCAGACGGGATTTGACCTAGACATCAGAAGTGGGGGTTATCCCAAGACCTTAACACCATCAATATGAGGCCGATTGGCGTCTTCATATCGCTCTCGAAGATGAAGGCCGCTGTGCCGTTATGCATCCTTGCGGCTTTCTTCACAGTTGCCAGCTCTCCACCCCTGAGGGCCGATCGCGGCATCTCAGGTTCGGAACAGCAGTACCTGCTTTCCCAAGACACCGCGTGCATATTCGATACCCCACGTCCTCAGAATAAGTCGACTTCACAGGAGCCCAGTAACGGACCACTTGTTCTTCGTGTCGATGCCAAACCGCCCGCTTTCGCCGGGAAGATACCGAACCTTCTTCCTCGCGATCAGGCATTTCAATTCTCTCGGCATCTCCTGTACACGCAGATCACCTCCTCGTTTCTCTGATCCAAGCAAGAATACCCTTCTGCGGGAAACCCCTACTACACCATCACGCTCTGCTGCATCGGCTGAGCGGTGAAGTCATTGAACGTTCATCGCGCGGACAGGGGATTCTCGATGCGAACAAGCACTCCAGCGCGGAATCCTTGTCGTGTCTTGCGCGAACAAATATCGACGCTTGCTGCTAAGGAGAAACGACCATGGCAAACGGACAGGGAAGCAAAGAGGAATCACAATCAGGATGGCAGATCTTACTCATCATCCTTGGATTCATTCTCGGCATCGTTGTGTTCACGCTCGTTATGAAAGCAGTTCTTTTCTAACTGCGTCCCGGCGTCTGACGGAGGCTGTCTTGCGATGCTTCAAGACAGCCCTTTGTTTGTGTGTGGATGCCACAATTCACTTGTTTTCGAGTGCAAAAACAATTAGACTTGAAAACGTTCTACCCGTCGTGGTGTGCTTCCTTCACCTTATCAACAAAGGAGGTCCAAGAATGAGTAATCAGGTCTCTCGGTCGTCCCGGCTGTTCATCACAAAACCGCTGGATTCACTGCTTGTGGAAGCGTCGGACTCCGGCGTGCACACGCTGAAGCGGACACTCGGTCCGGTAAACTTGGTGACGCTTGGAATCGGTGCAATCATCGGCGCGGGGATTTTTGTTCTGACCGGTCAGGCTTCAGCCCAGTATGCAGGCCCAGCGATTGTGCTTTCGTTTGTCCTGTCTGGCATCGCTTGCGCGTTTGCCGGCCTTTGTTATGCTGAGTTTGCCTCCATGATTCCGATAGCAGGCAGTGCTTATACTTATTCGTACGCAACACTCGGCGAGCTTATCGCTTGGATCATCGGCTGGGACTTGATACTCGAGTATCTGTTTGGGGCTTCCACCGTGGCTGTTGGCTGGTCAGGCTACGTCGTCAGCTTCTTGCGAGATTGGGGAGTCGTCATCCCAGCGCAATTCACGAATGCGCCGTTCATGCACGATCCGCAGACAGGCTGGTACACGACGGGAGCGATCATCAACCTGCCGGCAGTCCTGATTGTAGCATTCATGTCCAGTCTCTTGGTGATTGGCATACGCGAATCGGCAAACTTCAACAACATCATCGTGGTGGTGAAGGTTGCCGTGGTGCTCTTGTTTATTGCGTTTGGGGTCTCCTACATTAATGCAGACAACTGGACGCCGTTTATTCCGCCGAACACTGGTGAGTTTGGTCATTTTGGATTGAGTGGCATTCTTCGCGGGGCGGGGGTAATTTTCTTTGCTTATATCGGTTTCGACGCTGTCTCCACGGCTGCTCAGGAAGCAAAAAATCCCAAGAAGGACATGCCGATCGGCATTCTGGGCTCGTTGGTGGTCTGCACGGTCCTTTACATTCTTGTTGCGGGAACACTCACGGGCATCGTGAGCTACGAGAAGCTGCTCGTGCCGGATCCCATCGCGGTCGGTGTCGATGAGGCAGGTGAAGGCTTATTCTGGTTACGGCCGCTCATTAAAATCGGAGCAATTGCCGGACTGAGCTCTGTTATCCTCGTGATGCTCCTTGGCCAGCCCCGCATCTTCTTCAGCATGGCAAAAGACGGACTTCTGCCACAGAAATTCTCTGCTGTCCATCCGAAATTCCGCACGCCTTACGTCACGACCATCCTCACCGGTGTAGTCGCCATGACAATAGCCGGCTTGTTCCCGATCGGGATTCTCGGCGAGCTTGTGTCGATCGGTACGTTGCTTGCGTTTGTGATTGTGTGCATCGGGGTCCTGGTGTTGCGCTACACTCGTCCGGATCAACCGCGTCCCTTCAAGACTCCGTGGGTGCCCGTGGTGCCGATTCTCGGGGCCATAGCATGCCTTGCCCAGATGCTTGCCCTTCCATGGGACACATGGCTGCGGCTTCTCGTCTGGATGGCCGCTGGCCTGATTATCTATTTCGTCTACGGTCGGAGGCACAGCAAGCTGGGCGCTGCGCGTAACTCCTGAACCAGTGACGCCTTCAGGAAATGGATATGTCACAACAAGTGCGCGAATTCAAGCACGGACTTGGGCTCATGGATTCGACCATGATCGTCATCGGTTCGATGATCGGGTCCGGTATTTTCATCGTCAGCGCCGATATCGCTCGTAATGTCGGATCGCCGGGGATGCTCTTGCTTGTGTGGGTCGTGACAGGCGTTATCACAGTGATCGGAGCGTTGAGCTACGGGGAACTCGCCGGCATGATGCCGCATGCGGGAGGCCAGTACGTCTATTTGCGTGAAGCGTACAATCCTCTCATTGGCTTCCTCTACGGGTGGACCCTCTTCCTCGTGATCCAGACGGGGACCATTGCTGCGGTTGCTGTGGCATTTGCCAAGTTCACGGCCGTGTTGATACCTGGGTTGGGCGAGACGAATGTGCTCCTCGAATTCGCCGGGTTGAAGATCTCAGCGGCCCAGCTCTTCGCCATCTTGAGCATCGCCGTCCTGACCTTTGTCAACACCCGGGGGCTGCGTGAGGGCAAGATCGTGCAGAACACGTTCACCTCCACCAAGACGCTCGCCCTGTTTGGCCTGATCATTCTCGGCATTATCCTCGGCAAGAACGCTGGCGCCATCGAAGCTAATTTCTCCACCTTCTGGGATACGACGTGGACGCGCGTTGCCGATGGAAAGATCGTTTCCATAGAATCATTGTCGGGACTTATGGTCCTTGCTGCGATTGGCACGGCCATGGTTGGCTCACTGTTTGCCAGCGATGCCTGGAATAACATAACCTTCACAGCCGGGGAGGTCATCAACCCGAAGAGGAACATTCCTCTCAGTCTGGTCTTGGGTACGGGAGCGGTCACAGTGCTCTACGTTCTTGCGAACATTGCATATATCCTGTTGTTGCCGGTAACGGGGACACCCGATGCGCAGGACGTAGCAGGCCGCGGGATCCAATTCGCTGCCTCGGATCGTGTCGGAACGGCGGCTGCGAGCATGATTCTCGGGGACACCGCAGCGATCATCATGGCTGTGATGATCATGATCTCTACGTTCGGCTGCAACAACGGCCTGATCCTCGCCGGGGCAAGAGTGTACTACGCGATGGCGCGTGACGGTGTCTTCTTCAAGAATGCAGGTCTCCTCAACGAAAGGGCTGTACCCGGGATGGCGCTGGTTGTGCAGGGGATCTGGGCCAGCATCCTGTGCCTCTCAGGTACGTACAGCGATCTGTTGGATTACGTGATCTTCTCCGTCTTGATCTTCTACGTTCTGACGGTGACGGGCATCTTTGTGCTCCGAAGGAAGCAGCCGAATGCGGAGCGACCGTACAAAGCCTTCGGCTATCCTGTTGTACCTGCGCTGTATGTTATTTGCGCGACGGCAATATCGGTAGATCTCCTCATCTTCAAGCCGACCTACACGTGGCCCGGCATGATCATTGTGCTTCTGGGAATTCCCATCTACTTCATCTGGAAACGAGCTGGGAGCAGAGCCCGATAATGAGGAACGCAGGGCGCCTGTCGTCCAACGAGCGAACCAGCGAGAGGCAAAGCCATTGATCCTCAGCTCAGCAAGAAGGAACACTAATCGTGGGCGTAGGCCTGCGCGCAACAGGATGTTCATGGAGTATCCAGGATGAGTGAAGCTCTGCTGTTGGTGCTGTTCACCATCTTTATACTCCTTATGCTCCTTCTCGACCTCGTGGTCTTTCACCGCAGGGAGCACGAAATCAAGATGAAGGAGGCTTTGCTCTGGAGCGCGTTCTGGATTGTACTGTCGTTCCTCTTCAATGTCGGTGTGTATTTCTATACCGACATGACAACTGCTCTGGAGTTCTTGACCGGCTACTTGATCGAGAAATCGCTGAGCGTAGACAACCTCTTCGTTTTCCTCGTCATCTTCTCCTACTTCAAGGTGCCGCCGGTGTACCAACACCGTGTATTGTTCTTCGGCATCTTGGGTGCCCTGGTGATGCGGGGAATCTTGATTGCAGTTGGCGTCGCGCTCATCAGCAAATTCCACTGGATCCTCTACATCTTCGGTCTCTTCCTGGTCTTCACCGGGGCGAAGATGGCCTTCCAGAACGAGGCAGCTGAGATTCGTCCCGAGCGGAATATCGTTGTGCGATTTTTCAGGAAGATCATGCCAGTAACGCCGGGTTACCATGGGTCGAAATTCTTCCTGAAACTGGGGGGACGACGCTACGCGACGCTGCTCTTCATTGTCTTGATCGTTGTTGAGACCACAGACCTGCTGTTTGCCTTCGATTCCATCCCCGCAATCTTTGCAATAACCACCGATCCGTTCATCGTCTACACCTCTAACATCTTTGCCATCCTCGGCCTTCGCGCCCTCTACTTCGCGCTAGCCGGCCTGATGAACCTCTTCCACTACCTCAAAATCGGACTGTCAGTGATTCTCATCTTTGTGGGAATCAAGATGCTCCTCTCCGATATCTTCCCTATACCGATCGGCATAGCTCTCGCCATAGTAGCCGGCGTGCTTCTTGTGTCCATTGTCGCTTCGGTGATTTGGCCCAAGGCTTCCGAAGACAGGAAGAAACCAACGAAGTCGTAACACAGATCCGCCAATTTTCGCATACGCAGCTCCCAAGGAGTCCAGAGAAAAATGGCCGTCCGGGAGCGCTATGATGGACCAGCCGACAACAGCATAGGAATTGAATCTCGTGGCTCTTTCTGCTACTTTCCGTGAGAATCGGTTTCACATCTAGGTGAATCATGGCTGAGAGGAAAATCGGAACGGTCATCTATCGCAGAAGCCTGTCGCCCATCCTGGCGATCTTTCGACTTGTCC
>Ga0194110_10001257_pt1 | contig 32443 bp, 36 predicted proteins | sample TA2Kig1200mmetaG_FD_146192 | JGI IMG/M metagenome (GOLD analysis project Ga0194110, IMG submission 146192) | Freshwater microbial communities from Lake Tanganyika, Tanzania - TA2015032 Kigoma Deep Cast 1200m | ecosystem: Environmental > Aquatic > Freshwater > Lake | place: Tanzania: Lake...
GAATGAGATTAAGTTGTGCATAATGACCTCCATGCAAAAGAGAAACCATGATAAAGAAGTTTTCGTTCATCTAAATCACCTCTTAATTCTATCACTATTTAGATATTTTGTGTTGATTTGCTGATATTACGCAATAAAAATTTATGCCTACTGTGCTTTATGAAGCATTATCTCTAGTTCATTTACACGCACAAACTCTCTGTGTGCTGACTCTGAACGAGCAGATAGGACATCAAGAATATCTGCCATCACGACAGCATTATCCACATAGTCATCCAAATACTTGTCTAATGCTTCTTTTAAGTATCTGTAGCGATGCCACTCAGGTGAATAGGGTTTGTAATCCATGATAAGGGAAGTATATGTAGGAATTATAGAGTATCTAGTTTTGATTGTCAAGTTCTTCTAGGTAGTCCGTCCACCACTGAGGATCTTTTTCATATTTCCAGTTGGGAACTTCCTTACCGTTCTCAAAATACCATTGCCAGATGGCTTCATCAATTATTTCAGCAATCTCAATCCTCTTCATTCTCTCTGTCAGTGTCTTCATATGGGTTCTCCACATAGGGTCCGTGTGGTCGTTTTGCATCTTCTCTGACATAATTGACTTCTGTTACACTAGAGGACAACCATAGAGATAATTTCATCACTAACCATATCACAGCGATAGGCAGAAAACAAGTGATTAATACAAAAGGTTTCATTCTTCTTCTACGTTCAGACACTTCTCAAACTTATCTCTCAACTCATTAATCTTAGCATTGTGCTGAAACTCCATAATGTAATCATTGATTTGTTTTTCTTCTTCCGTAAAAGACATACGATATTTGAGTTTAATGTCAATCAAACGCACCATATCTATATAATGTTCGGTGCCTTTGTGTATAAACTCATCGTAGGTCAATCTCTTTGCCTCCAATCATCGGGTTTGTCTCTACCTTCAGTCCACCAGTCAATCATATCATCTACATCATTAAAACTACGCTTACCGAAACGATCAAGTCCAGTGCCGCCAATATCAAGTTGATTTAAAAAATCGTCCATATCTCCCTCTCTCATATCAGGATTTTCTGCTTTCCTTCTTGCCTGACGGAGTATAGTCGCAGCGGAGCGATTTGCTTTGGAAAGCTTCTCTGCCCAAATCATATCCTCTAAACTTACTTCCTCTTGAGAAGCAATCTTCTCACATATTGCCTCTAATCTTAATCTATATTGCGTGGAGAGCATAAGATTTTCCAGATATAGTTTATTTATTTTTAGATTGTAACTCATTCATCAACTCTTTAGCAAGTCGATTTGAGCGTCTCCACATTACATATTGTGCCCAGGGTGTTCTGGGATTGTGTATCACCCACCAACGGAATCTTGCAAGTTTATTATTTACAATCTTACCTGTAAAATAAACTGCCTTGGCAACATTCTCATCTGTTGCGATCAGATAAGCAATACAGGCAAAGATAATAAACCAAACAGCATAAGCAGTCATCGTCTTAAAGTTTTAAGATATTCTAGAACATTTTCTCTGACCCACATCAACTCGTGATAACACTCTTGATTATGAGCACACTGTCTTAATTCGTTATCTGGTTTATACACGGATTCTATAAACAAATCTAAACCACGGTTCCACTTGATATCTGGGGTTTCATCCATAAACAGTATAGTAGTTATACTATTTAACAATCAATCCCAAGATACATTTTGTAGTAAAAATCCAGGCATTACCATAGACCAGGCACCCTGATCTGCTACACCTGAAACTCTGTATTGCCACTTATATGGAAACTTATTATGACTATCCCAAGTCATAAAACCTTTCTCCTTATCAAACCAGGACTTAATTGTGAGTCCAAAGCGATTAGAATAAATGTTACGAGTGCGAAGAGCGCCACCAGTCTCACGGGTTTCTACTACTTTACAGGTGTCAAACTGCGTTTGCAGACTGACATTCAATGCACACGGAGTTTCATATGTAAATGTGCGATATACTTTTGGTGTTGTCGGTGTTTTAACAGTGACATCATAATTATGTGCAAGTGCAGGTGTAGTCAGTAGTGCAGCAGCAAGTAGTAGTGATTTCATTTTTCTATTTTCCAGTGTTCGTTGCCTTCTTTCTGAATCCAGAAGCAGTACATTTTATTTAATGAAACAAGAAAGAACTTATCCGTAGTTTCTTGTTCCACTTCACAGGTATGAAAAGACTCCATAATATTCACAAAACGGTTCTTTGCTTTGGAACTGATTGGAGTGACAGAAACAAGGTGTTTTTTGGTCTTTGGAGTTTTCATTGAGATCATAGTTTTTTAACCTCCACAAAGGTCATTATACAGAGTTTTCAGGATTGTGTCAAGCGATTAGGAAAAGCAGTGACTTTGTTGATACCCAGATACTCATTATAGAGTTGTTTTTCCATCAGGTGTGCTTCACATTCCCAGGGCTGGTCTGAATAGTCCGTCTCCGTGTGGTCTATGCCCTTCCAGAGGCGTTTTCCATGCTTATCTTTAAGATTCCTCATAACGTGTTGATAAACGTGCCAGAGTTCATGGAATAGAGTTTGAAGATAGAGATCCTCATTCATTTGATTGTGAAGTTCAATCTCAAACTCACGGGGACGATAGTTACAGTCTATCACAGTACACCATCCATAAACTCCCTCTCGCGCAAGACCACGATGATTGACAGTGATCTCAATTTTGTGCTTTGGAAGATACTTTTGAATGAACCAAGTTACAGCATCCTGACAGCGACGCTTGCTGTAAGAGTATCCACTGGTGTATAGTGTGAGCATCAGAAGAGTGCGTTGAGTGCAACTGCAGATACTTTAACACCCCAGTGCGTCGCCCAGACGAAGGATGTGACAAAAATCAATCTGTCTAGTGTGGAGTACCGCATTCGGATCTCTGTGTGTCTCCATACACTATAAAACCCCCCAGGTCAATTCTGGGGGGTTAGTGGACACTTTTTAAAGTGGCATACTATCCAGGCTCTGGTGGATTGTGAGGTCCCTCAGGATTTGGTGGTGGGATTTCCTTTAATTCTGGTGGTTGATCAAGGTTATCCTCTGCAAGAGGTGGCATTGGTGTTGATTGCATATCAGGATGATCCATTTTAATCTAGATTTAAGTGAGATTCGATTCTTTCAAGTCTCTTTTTGAGATCTTGATTTTCCTTATTTAGTTCCTTAATCGCATTTACGAGGACTGGAATCAAATAAGAATCGGTCAGACACAACTTATCTGGGTTATTTGAATCTACAATTACCGAATCATTGCCTTCAAGTTCAAGAACTTTTTGAGCACTAAAACCATATCTCTTAGTAGTATCTTTAACTTCACCAGTTTCCCTGTCTTTGAATTGATATTCGATTGGTTCTAAACTGTCAATAAAGTCTTTTCCATGAGGAACTGTTCCAGTTATATTTTTATCACGCTCATCTGAAACAATAGTCCAAGAAATTTGAATGTATGCATTTGTGTGGGATGTGTTGCCCATCACAATTTTATTAGATGTTCCATTAATGTAATGGAGACTCCATCCAGAATAATATCCTATTGCAATATTATTAGATCCTGCTTCAGTTACATTATTATATCCAGCAGCATATCCAATATAAGTATTTTGATTTCCTGTATTGTAATTTCCACTATAAGATCCAACAAGAGTATTATAATCTCCTGCACCACCGTAATATTTTGCCGATCTTCCTATAACAACGTTTTCTGTACCTGATGTAGCTGATCCACTTCCTCCATATGCAGCGTATCCAAGAACAGAATTATATGTCCCATTTACAGATAAAAATCCCGCATATGTTCCAACAAGAGAGTTATAACCACCTGTTATGCCACTATAACCAGCGGCATAACCAATGGCAACATTCTCGGGAGCAGCAGAAGTAATTCCACTACGCACAACAGAAGAACCTAAAACTATGTTATTTGGACTTGATATTGCTGCTGCAACAGAAGCATTTGATCCAATAATGATATTTGAATTCGAACTAATTCCAGCGTATCCTGCATTTTTTCCTATTATAATATTTGATCCTGTGCTAGTTACTTCTGCAATTCCATTATATGCAGCCGCAGGTCCTATTATTATGTTATCAGGAGTTCTTACTGTTCCTAATCCTGCTGCAAAAGATCCAACAACAACATTGTTAAAGGAGCTGATTCCAGCATATGCTGAATTGGTTCCTAATACAACATTGCCACCCTCAGTGCCAGTAGAACCATTATATAAAGCCTTTGTACCTATGACTACATTGGCTCTTGTTGATATCGTTTTTCCGTAACCAACAGATGGTCCTATAAGAACATTAAGACCCGTAGAAACACCTGCATATCCTACATTTCCACCTATTAATATATTTGAACCGGCATCGATATTATTAATGCCGGTCAATCCATTATATGCAGCTGATGGACCTATGGCTATATTGCCAAGAGTTGTTATTGATTTTGCTCCACCTACTTCGGCTCCAACAAGGACATTAGCTCCTGCTTCAACACCAGCATAACCAGCAAAATTTCCTACTATAACGTTAGATCCAAAATTGAAAGTAGGGTCGCTAATGCCATTATATGCTGCTCCCTGACCTATTACTACATTGTAAGGTAATGTTATAGATTTAGCGAGTCCTGCATTAGTTCCTATAATAACATTATAGGAATTTGGAATGCCAGAAGACCCAGCACCATATCCAATTACAACATTACCTTCTGAATTTTGAGAGGAAGTTCCAAATCCAGTATATGATCCTAGATAAGTTGAAAAACTACCAATTCCATTTTTTGCAGCATAATGACCAACCGCGACTGAAAAACTTGATGAATATAAACTTGTTGGTAGGTAATATGGATTTGTTACTCCCGCACCAGCACCACTGAAATCACCTAAAAAGACATTCTGGTTTCCTGTATTTCCTGCCCCAGCCCCCGCTCCAAAATAATTATTAAATGAACCATCACCAGAATGCTGTCCAGCAGAATTTCCATAAAAATTATTTTGGAATCCAGTATTTCTTTCTCCTGCATATGCTCCAACTATTGTGGAGAAACTTCCTAGACCAGAAACTACAACAGTACTTCCCGCACCCGCACCAATAATAACTGAGTGAAGGTTTGGCGATTTGTATTCTGGTGCTAATAGTTCTGTTTCAATCGAACCAATATAAACACTCTGTCTAGTATTCCCTACACCAATTCTAACTTCATTTCCAGTTAGAGAAATATCTCCATTGATTGATAATTCTGATAATGGATTTGTTGTTCCAATTCCAACATTTCCAAGAGTATGAATACCTGCTGATGTTCTTGACCAACTTGCATCTGCATTTATTGCAAAAGTTGCAACATCAGCCAAAGTAGCTTTTGTTGCAGTTCCTATAAAATTATTTGCACTAACATCTCCAACAACAGTCAGAGTGCTTGTCGGTATTGTGGTTCCAATTCCAACACTTGAATTTGTATTAATGCCAGTTACTGTCTTCTCCCAATAAGCATTTTGTGCATGTGTTGCTACACCAGCAACAGAAGCAAAGGAAGAACTAGATGCATTTCCACTTATAGTTCCAATAAATGTTGGCGCACTTACAATTCCGACAACATTAAGACTTGTATTAATACCTACTGTTTTATTGGTATCATTAACGTTGATGTAACTACCTAACTGCGAAAGCTCTCTATTATTGGGCATTTCCCATAAAAAAATTCTTATGCTTTATTTATGGTATAGGAACACATCAGGAGTCTTTTCTCATTCCCAAAAATTCTCTTCCATCATAAAGATTATCTTTATATGGACCTTCCGCATTTACATAATGTAGAAATGATTGCAAATACCATTTCTGAGTAAATGCTTCTCTCCAATGATAAAGATCACAACCTCTGTAAAGGCAGAGATCGCCTGGTTCTAAGATAATTTCTACCGCATTTGATTTATCTTCTTTCTCGCTGAAATAAATTGGACTGACTTTTTCTTCATCTGGAATACCGAGAGACAAAGTAGCAGAAACTTCACATGAAGGTCTATCTCTATGAATATGCAACTCATCACCAATAGAATATAATCTTGTATAGGTGTATGTTGGTAGAAGATTGAGTCCAGAAATTTCTGATAAAGATTCACATGACAAATCTAAAACAGAATCCATCAATGGATCACCATAAAAAGATTTGCTCAGTGGTGCTTGTGTATCTTCTTTTTCGTATTGTCCACCTTTGATTCTTACGAAGAAGTAATGCTGAATAAAGTTTACAAAATCAGAATCAAGGAAATTTTTAACTACGAAATAACCTTTATCTAAAAAACTATTTTCCATGAACCCATGCCACTAATGAATATCTTTCTCCTTTTGTTACGGGAGTAACCTCATGTAAAGTATATGAAGGGAAGAAAACTGCTAATCCTTTTTCCTTGTTGAGGAGAACTGGATCTTGTTGATAGTGAAGAATTAGATCTCCTCCTTCATATGATGCAGGATCGGATAATTGAATTGATATTGATAACTTTCGATTGTGAGGAATATTCCAAAGTAAAGGGTCAGTATGCTTAGCATAGAAACCAGATTCTTCCGATTTATAGAGAGTGAATTGAAGTCTTTCTATTTTTTCCAATTCAAATTCAAAAAACTGATCGTTTATTTCATTAATAGCATCAGTAAGAATTTGATAGATCCAACTTGTTTGACTGCTTACGGGAATCCATGAAGTAAAACTTCTTCTCACATCTAAACAATCAGGACCTCTACTTCCAACTGTGGCACGTTCTTGATTTAGAAGTTTTCCTATTGCTTTTATTTTTTCTATTTGATAATCTGAGAATATGTTTTGTTTCCAGGCAAAATTATTATTGGGTTTTCCTTTAAGATACCAATATTCTGGTGATGGTCCATTCAAATCAGATAAATTTATTGTTGAATCTAGTTCTTCTAATGAACTTTTATTTTTTAAATACTTTGAAATCATAGTAATATTGTACTCGGCCAACTTGCAGATAATTTAATAGAAATCAAATCATCGATATTTGTAATAGTATCTATTATTGAATATAATCTTGCTTCTTCATTATAGCACTCTTGCGTATAATTATCCAAAAGACTTAATAAAGTATTAACTTCTTCAACTGAAAGTAATTGGTGGGAATTGATAAACTTCCAATAAAAACTCTTATTAGACAACAACTTTTTAACTATTAAGTTAATTTTGGTTTTCTCGTCGGCAATGATATAATTGCCTTTGTAATTTAATATTTCACTTTGAGACTCAACTTTTTTATTTGAAATAGATTCTTTTAGGTTATTTTTATTGATCTCTAACCACTCTGGACTGTATTTTAATTTGGATATTTTGGTTGATGATATCTTAATCCAACCTAATCCAGGATGCCCTGCCCAAGTTAGATCTTCTAATTTTTGATCACTATAATTTGGAAGCCCTGAAATATTACTCCAATTTTCTGGAAGTGGTTTTATATGATCAATAATTTGATTTAAGTTATAGTCAACTAAAACATAATAATCATTCTTCATTTACTTCCGCTTCTTCTAGTTTTTCAACTTTTTTTCTGGTTCTTCTTTTCTTTGGTTCTTTTAGTAATTTTAACTCTTCTTCTCTGTGTGCCAATTGATATGGAGCAGCTCCTTTCCATTCAAGTTTATTAACAGAAATATTTCTATCAATAACTTCTTCCCATCCTCTCCATGCTGCAAAATTTTGTTTTGGTCTCATAGCAATTTCTACGCCACAACCTGCTGCAATCTGTTCCATTAACTCAATTGCTTCAACAGGTTGCATCTGAGCCCATACTGTCGCAGCATCAGACCTTAGGACCAGTTCTACAACTCCTCCAAATGCAGTTCCAACAGTGACTGATCTGGCTCGATTTGGATTTTGTTGAATGCTTAGATATTCTTGTTTTTCGTAAAATTCATTAATCTTTTTTCTCGTTTGAGATTCTTTTTGATTTTTCATTTCAAATTAAGAATATTTTTAATATTTATTACTGAGTGGTCCAGGTAATAGTTACAAATCCACCAGAAGCAACTGTTATTGGATATGTAGATGATGCAGTAACTTTAACTGGGAATGATGTTGATGGATTTGCATTTAATCCAGGTGATCCTGGATTTGAAGAACCAGCAGATCCGTTAAATCCTGGATTTCCTACACCTGCACCTGATCCTGGATTTCCAGATGCTCCTGTACTTCCGGATGATCCAAATCCACCAGTTCCAGCTCCTCCTCCTCCACCTCCACCTCCACCTCCTCTATCACCATAAGTTCCTGGCCACCCTCCGTCACCACCATTGCCGCCCCAAAGGGCTGTATTTGGTATATTTAATGGGTTAAATCCAAAATTTCCACCTAAAGATATATTAGATGGCGGTGTCGTTCCGCCAGCATTTGCGGTCGTACCTCCTGGATTTCCTGCATTTCCGCCTGGACCTCCAGCTCCAGCAGTTCCTGGGCCTTGGCCTGGAACGCTATTAGTTCCACCACCACCACCGGCACCGCCTCCACCACCATTTCCACCAACACCAGGATTTCCTGTTCCTCCTGTTCCTCCTGCGTTTCCTGCGTTTCCACCTGTTCCTGCACTTCCAGGAGTTCCAGAGTTTCCATTTCCTCCTGTACCACCAGCTCCGCCAGGAAAAACAACACCCAAAGCAGATGAACTCGCACCTATATTTCCGCTTGCTCCAACACTTCCAGATCCTCCTGCATTAAAAGTGCCAGGATTTCCTGGATTTCCTGGATTTCCTGCATTTCCTGCAGTTCCTGCATTTCCAGTTCCTGCATTTCCAGTAAAACCAGCAAATCCTGCATTTGATGGTGTTGGTACAGTGCCGCCATTTCCACCTACACCAAAATTGAATGGTATTTGTGTTGCACCATTATTTCCTGGATTTCCTGGTCGATTTGGTTTTCCCGATCGCTGCATCGCTCCACCTCCACCTCCACCTCCTCCACCACCGGGGTTTCCTGAGTTTCCTGTTCCACCGTTACCACCTAAACCACCTGATCCATTAATTCCTGGATTTCCTGGGTTTCCTGTTCCTGCATTTCCCGCAATGCCAGGAGCTCCCGGATTGCCTGCACCACCTCGTCCTGTTACTGTAACTGAATGAATTCTTGCAGGAGCAGTCCAATTTCCAGGAGCATTAAAAGTTATTGTGCCTCCTGGAAACATTCTTCCCTGTCTGATATTTTCGTGAATGAAAGGCATAACTTTATTTTAACCTAAGTGGAACCATCCTGTTATTATATATTTTGCTTCATCACCAAAAACCACATTTCCTCGGTGAGTGTGAGTATATGATGCTGGGAAAATTACCATCGTATTTTTCTTAGGAGGAATTCTCTTTTTCTGATATAAGAATTCGGTTTCTCCCGCACAATCTGGTTCAAGAGTATTCAGATACGCAATGAATGTCATAATCCTAGTAGAAACTTGAGAACTACATTGCTCATAGTGCCAAATATGATATCCTCCGCCCGGTGAAGTTTTTTGCATCTTAACTTCTGAGCAAAATATATTTGAATCAGTCAGAACATCATATTCACTCACATAATGATCAAAGCAAGTTTGAAGACCATCAAAAAATACTTTAACATTGGTTTTGTCAGTGCTCTGAAAACGATCATTTAAGTGTGGTTTTAAATTTAAAAAATAAAACTCATCATTTTTTCTAAACTTTTTTTCGTTCTCAAAATCTTGCCTATTTGAACAATGACCACAAACAACTTTATTTTCAAATTGTTCGATCATATGTTCACAGTAATCTTCGGGAAACACTTCATCGTACATGCCGATGAAATCAATATACTTAGAATTCATATTGTATAATTAAAGAGTGTAAGATTTCCGTACCAGGTTGTACCACCATTAAAGGTAAAGAATGACCAAACATCAGATCTATTTGCATCTGTTGTTCTTGATGGAACTGTATTATTCGGCCATTTTACTGATACTGGCCAAGTAATAGATCTTCCAGGTGTTCCATCATTCGTTAAGAATAGTGTGAATGAAATTGCACCAGAAGTGATTCCTGGTGTAAAAGTAAATGTACAATTATCAGTGAGAGTTGCTGTTACAAAATTACCATCTTTCAAATTTATTGTGACAGATGCACCAGTAGTTCCAAGAGCATTGACAGTTTCTGCGTAATTTTTAAATGATAAAGATTCGGCAGTTCCAAATCCCAAATTAATTCCTGTTGAACTAATTGTTACAGCAGATCCAACGGTAACATTACCAGAATTAACAGCAACATTTCCAGAAACTGTTAGTCTTGAAGTTGGATTTGTTGTTCCAATACCAACACTTGATGTTGTGTGAATTCCAGAAGCAACTGTTTCCCATTGAGATGGAACACCAGTGACAGCTGTAACAATAAAGTTTCCTGGTGGATTTTGGGAAATTACTATACTATTACCAGCTTGAATATTTGTTGCGATTCCTGTTAGTCTAGAACCATTCCCACTAAAACTTGTTGCTGTGGCAATGCCGATAACATTGACACCATCAGAATTTGTTTTAAATGTTGGTGCATTTACTTCACCAGTTAAGTTACCTGTTACATTTCCAGTGACGTTCCCAGATAAATTACCAGAGAATGTTGTCGCGGTAACGATTCCCGTTGAAAAAATATTTCCAGATTTGAGTCTTGCAATAGTTGTAATACCAGTAACAAAAACGTTTGCAAAGTTTGATGTTCCGGTTGTATCAATACCAACAATATCGTTCGGAGTTAGGATTCCAGTAAGATTTGAACCATCTCCATAATATGATGTTGCAGTGATAATACCCGATATTAATACATTGGTGCTGATTCCAATTAACTTGGAAGCATCATCAACATTAATATAACCACCTAATTGTGAAAGCTCTCTATTGCTAGGCATTTCTCATGAATCCTGTGTTTTATTTATTAGTCGGTATTAAATATGATTTTTAATCTGGACTGAATTAGATTAAATCTATGTGACAATATTGAGAGTTCCAACCATACCTGCGTGAATAGTGCATTGATAAACTAAAGTATTTGGAGCATCAAAAGGAACTGTGAATATTTGTGTTCCACTTTGAGATCCACTCAAGAATGCAGAAGTGTATGCGGATCCTCCATTGCTTGTGCGAATCGCAAATGGGTGACCACCTCCAGTAGAGTTTTCAAAAATATAAGTAAATCCTCTGTGTAAGTAAAGAGTTGGATTATCTGTACTATTCAATACTCCAGGTCCAGCTAATCTATATTTACCTGAAGATTCAGTTATATAGTATTTGATAGCAAATCCAATATCTGTTCCATCACCAACCGTAGTAGTGGATCTGAAAGAGGTTGCTGTTGTAGTAGTTGCACTAATGGTCCCAACAGTAATATTAGGAGTTCCAGAAAGACCCGTTGCGTTTCCTGTTACATTTCCTACAAACCCACCAGTGGATGTAGTAACACCTGTTACATTCAGATTAGTAAATGTAGAAGTTCCAGATGTATTAATACCAGCAATACCACCACCACCGCCAGGAAGATTAGTGAGTAATGAACCATCACCAACAAATGATGATGCTGTAACTACACCAGAAACATTTAATTGTTTAGCAAATAATGTCGGTCCAGTGACCGTTGTAATACCAGCAAAAGTAGAAACACCAGTAACAAAAAGTTGAGATGTTGATGTCCCACTACCAACAACAGTAAGAGTGTTATTAAAAGTAGAAACACCAGTAACAAAAAGTTGAGATGTTGATGTCCCACTACCAACAACAGTAAGAGTGTTCGTCGGAAGTGTAGTTCCTATACCAACTGACTTGCCCGTGCCAACAATAATATTAGAAGTTACCTGCCCACCAATAGTCACATCAGTGCTGATAGCAACGGTTACGGCATTTAAGTTTAAATTATTAGGACTTTCAATCTTTGGCGTCCCAGAGGCACCAATTAGATTTAATTGTCTTATACCAAAACCTTTATCAGCCATTTTGATTTTTTAGGTATTTATGATTGTGTAAAAGATATACCAGAAATATTGACACCACTTATAGAAGGTAGAGTATTGTTTGCATAAGGATTGTGTAAAACTCTTTTTGGAGCACCCCTCAAGTTGCCATTACCACGTATATTGTAAACTTCACTTGAATTTGCTGGACTATCATAAGTTGAATTATAAGTTTGTGTCCAATATCCTGTATCATTCACTCCAGGATATGGATCTGATAATGCAATTTCTCTACCTCCGTGTCTAGATAACCATTCTTTAACATCTCTTTGAGTTGCTTTTCTATTTATCTGTAAATGTAAACCAATCAAAGCACAAGCATTAGGACAAGCAGAACTTGTTCCATTAAACCAAGTATCGTAAAAACTTGTATTATCTTGTCGCTGATAATCTTCATAACTACCAGCATAACCAGCAGCCATTGTCATCTCTGCGGGTGCCCATACATCTATCATTGGACCATTAGCAGAATAACACACTTTACGAATAGCATATGCTGTGGCACCTTGTTTTGCACTTGGAGGTTCTACACCACAATCCAAAGCGCCAACCCGAATACTTCCACTTGAAGGAGTATCAGTTCCAGAATGACCTTTCTGAACTCCCTGAACTCTGCAAATATATGTTCCGTCCAGTGCATAATAGTTATTATAATCTATATCAGTGCTGTCAGAAAGTTTTTGATTACTATTACTAGCAGCGGTCACAATAATACATCCAGCGGCAATTGCGTTTTCTGCACCCAAATTTGAGGTAGAACTTGGATATAGATATTGTCCATTTGTTGTAGTGTATGCATAGTAATTTGTTCCCCCACTTTGATATATAATTCTTGTATTATTTCTACAAGCACCAGCATTTGCAGGGATGGTTGCGGAATCCCCTGAACCAGTATAAGTTAAATTAGAACCTCTGTAGGTGTGTGAGTATGTAGTGCTACTTGTATTTCCTGTGCTATAAAAAGTTCCATATGAATTGTTCACCAAAGTTGGATCTGGATTACCAGGTTGCATTATTTTTTTGGCCTTATGAAATATGGTACATATATCAAGTGCCGTTCCAGAACTAATATACCCATCACCAAAACTAATCCTTATAGCCCAGAGATTACATTCAAATGCTAATCCAAAAGACTTTCCACCAATCTGAGATGCACAGGCAGTGCCATGGCCATCAGTCATTTGGTTGCTATTCGAGTTAGATGTTTTAGATAATGCATGACCAATTGTATATAATGAATTGATGGAACTAATTGTCCCTAAAGATTGAAAAGACGCCGATCTTTTAGATGAATCTGTCCACCACTCACGAGCAGCAGTTGACGCAATCCCAACTCCAAAATTAACACCATCAATTATTTTTGTATAGGTTAGATTATTTGTTGTAAAATACGTTGGATCAACTTTATATGGACCATCAAGAATTAAATCTTTGACTCTACGGGTTCCATCATCTGCAATGAACTCGGGATGAACAGCACCAATACCATCATCAACAATTATAGCATCAACACCTCTACCTGTTAGTGAATATGGAACATCAGTATTCTCAAGTGTTGTGGTTGTAATACCAGTGCCTTGATAGGGTAAACTTGATTGATTTCCATTAACAAATGTGATATTCCAATTTGATCGTATTCCATTTGTGTGAGATGTTGTTTCAGTATCAAGTGCTGCCGTGAGTGCTGGTTTATTAAATGCAACACTTTTTTTAAATCTATTTGTTAATTTTGATTCTGGTATTGGATATTTGTCTGGATTTAATATTACACTCTCTACCTTTGGATGAGTTCTCAAAACCTCCGCTTCTTGACGACTCATTAGATAAACAGAACTTCTTAAAGAATATTCTCTAATATTAGAACAAGTAATACTTCTATTTGGTACACCATCAATCTCATTTTCTTCAATAATGTAAGTATGAATTTCCTCCCAATCAGAAGAATCATTAACAATAACCATATACTCATCAATTGGTTCTGGAATATATTCAAAGATTGGAGTATCTTCTGTTAATCTTACTTCTATTACTTCAATAGGATCCATATTATAGCATCGTCTCTCTTGTAAATCTATAAGTCGTTAGACCACTGATTCCTGTTTCTGGTGTTACTTGCAATTTACATACACCAGAGGAGATTGTTGCCCCGACCGAAACAATCAAATTTGGATCTGACATAACACCATATTCTTGTGAGTATGCGGTTGTTCCATTTTGCATCACAAGAACTTTTTGTGCCTGCATATTGGAAGAATGAATAAAGTGTAATGTGTATTCTGTGGTCTTAAAATCAGTTGTAGAAATTGTAAAAGTATCAATGTCTGTTGCTATTCCAGCAGAGGCATTAAATGTTCCAAGTCCGGTCTTTACACCATATCTTTCAACTTGTAATTTTGTTTGTGGATTTGTGGTTCCGATGCCAACATTAGAGAGTGTATGAATACCAGCAGCAGTGTTTACAAATTGTGTCGCTCCACCAGATGAGGTTACTGTTACTACACCAGCAGATACATTAGATACCGATAATCCAGATCCAAAATCAATGGAACCAGCTGCTCCAACTAATGCACCATCATCTCTGATAATAATTCCTGCTCCAGATGCAATAATTCCAGTTATTCCAGATCCATCACCAACAAAAGATGTCGCCGTAACAACACCAGAAGCATTGAGACTTGTTGCCGCAATGGTTCCTACATTGATGTTAGGAGTTCCAGAAAGACCCGTTGCATTACCAGTGACATTACCAGTCAGAGCACCAACAAAAGATGTGGCAGTTACAACACCAGTGAAAGTTCCATCACCAGTCACAGTGAGTTTTGATGTTGGATTTGTGGTTCCTATGCCGACATTAGAAAGTGTATGAATACCAGCAGAATTGGTTACAAACTGAGAAGATTGTCCACTAGCAGTTCCAGAAACTGTTATTGTTACTCCTGCTCCTGATGCAGCTGCTGTAATTGCTGTTCCAACAAAATTGATCGAAGTAACTCCTTGTGGATTGCCAATTAGTATGCCGTCGTCTTGGATTGTTAAACCAGTGATTCCTGTTGCACCAATACCAAGACCTTGAACTGCATATGCAAGAATATCAACATTCTCTCCACCAAAACATGCTTCATTTAATGTAATTGAAACTCCATCTGTTGCAACAAATTCTGATGGGGTTAACTTAACACCGTTGATAAAAATATCAACAAGTCCTACCGAATATGCTGTGTTAAAAATAGTTTGACCAGCAGTTGCAATAATTGATGTGGATGTTCTTCCCACTGGAAAATTTTCCCACGCAACACCAGTCCCTGTTGATTTTAAATATTGCCCACTTAAACCTGTAAAACTTGTTGCACCAACAGCAACAGATCCAGATATTGCTAATGAAGTGAGTGAAGCAATACCTGTGGCAACAAGGTTTGTTACTCCAATACCACCATTAACATGTAGAGTATGCCTTACATTGGTAGTACCAATACCAATTGTATTCGTGATGTCATTGGCAAAAATAAGGTCTGTTCCTACTTCAAGACCGTTCTTTATTATGAAATTCTTATTGATTGCCATGGGGTTTCACTCTCCACCCTTTTTACTTATTTATAAATACAAGAAAAGTATTTTTTCAGGTAAATATGGCAGCAGAAGTATTAAGTGGAACTGGTAATGTTTCATATACCAATAACACTGGTCAAAATGTTAGAATTGTGATTAATTATTTGCAGGCTCCTGGTGGTGGAGGGGCTTTTGATACCATGTCATGGGGAAATGGTGGAAGTGTTGCGATTCCTCAGGGAGTTAGAATTGGAAGAAATCTTGCTTTTGCTAACTTCACATTCGCCGGTCAAAGTCAATTTACTCCTGCAGTAACTAGTAACAACGGTTCATATGTATCCATACAGGGATCAGGTGTGGATTTTGGAGTTCCAACAGAATTGATGTTAGCAGCTGGACAGACCTTTTCAGTAACTACGTCAAACTCATCATTCCCATCTGGTGCATATAATATCGTAGTCATCCCAGAAGCAGGATAATCAAATAGGCATACTAAATCCACGAGTTGTGAATGGGAATGGTGTAGCCGCTGAACTGTTAAAGTTAATGCGGTTATTTACATCATCATATGTAACAGTAATTCCTGTTTGAATACCGGAAGTAATTGCAGCACCAATCGCATCCTGGGCTCTCTCAGCAGTGAAGTATAGATTGGTAGAACCCTCTGGGAGACCATCAGTATTTGTATATGCAAGAGCAACTAATGCTTGTGGGGAAATCCAATTTAGAATTCCACTGCCAGTTGTATAGAGAATGCTGCTAGCAGCACCAACGACTGGTGGTAGAGTTAGATTTACATTTGCATTGAGAGTTGTTGCTTGTAGACCAACATAATAATCTCTGCTATTATTATAGACTCTTAATTCACCAGTAACAGCGGCATTACCTACAACATCAAGTGCTCCGATCGCAGTCGTTGTTCCGATACCAACATTACCATTAGCATCTACAATAACTGGTGTTTGGTCGTTGTTAGTTGACTTAATGCGAAGTGCCTCAGTGGTTGAGGATACAATTTCAAGTCTTGCAGAAGGTGTTGAACTATTGATACCAATAGAGTTTCCTGCAATAAGACTTGTACCATTAAAAAGTAGTGCAGAACTTCCACCAAGGAATCCCCCAGCATTATATTGTAGTGAGTTCGCAGGGAGACCAGGAGGATTTCCTGCGGAACCAGATGCATCAAAAGTGATACTTGCAATTCCTGCATTTTGGAAAGCAGTAATTGTTATTCCATAACCAATAAAGTTAATTTCAGTAGCGATACCAGCAAATACTTTGCTGAGTCCAAGACCAGTTGAAACTCCAACTTGAAGCGGGCTTGCCTGGAATGTAAATGTAGAAATTCCGGTTGTAGTGTCAAATGCACTTGTAAGAGTTGCACCAACACCTGCAACAAAATTAATTGCCGTAGAGAATCCTAGATAAGATCCGTTAGAAGATACGCCAACACCCTTTTCCCCAGGATCTCCAATATAACCAAACTGTTCCCAACGATTATTATTGGTATATACCCATCCAATAAAGTCTTCACTGACAGGAACTCCATTATAATGAACATCGCCAGGATTTCCTGCAAGAACAGGTGTTGCAATACCAACGGTATACTTTCTTGAAACAGTTGTATCACCTTGTAAGTAGAGTGATGTTGCTTCAATACCTTTTGTTGAGTTAGAAGTAATTTTATTATTGAAAATAACTGGACCATCAAATTGGCTGATTATATTAGAATCAGGGCCACCTTCAACTCTTATTGATCTACCGATCTTAGATTCGGATGTAGTTTGAACATCAAATCCAACAGTTTCGCCAGGAGTTACATCTTCTCCTGTTACGGTAGGAATAGGAATATCGAATACTTCTTCTCTTCCTGTTGATGGGCTGACTTTCTTATTACCAATATAGAAATCACCCTTATCATTCATAGCAGTGAATGCAACAATACCACCTTCACTCTTAGTTGCCTGAGCAAGAATTTCTTCTTGTGGTGTTAGGTTTCTATCATGTCTATCCGGTAGTGCTGTTGAATAGTTTCCAGGACCAAAACCAAGATATTCAAAGGTATGTGCAGACGCACGAATTAATGAATTTCTACGAAGTTCAATTGGACGTGGAGTAATTCTCTTAATAACAGCACCAGAATTATGAGTCGTTGTTTTTGTTCCAAGAACACTACGGAAAACTGTAATTGGATTTCCAAAAACTGTGGACCTAACTCTTATAATTTCGTTATCAACTAGGAGATAATCTCCAATATTAAAATCAAAATTAGTGATATTTGTAATGGAGATAGTTGTATCAAGAACTCCAATAGCAGATGATAGAGTTGTGGTGATACCCGCATATTCTGCAACTAAGCGACCAGAAGTATCCTCAGTTGTAGGAACAATATTTCCGCCACTTGAAGAATATTTTGGTGGATGAGTAAAGATTGTTCCTAATGTAGAGCGAGAAGTTGTGCTAGTTCCTGGGTTAATCGTAAATGATGTTGTAGTTCCAACTGCTTTAATTACAAAGTGATTGTTAAAGAATGAATCATTTGCACCACTAAGACTAATCTTATTGTCAATCTGCAATCCATGAGTTTGAACTGTCGCAACCGTAGCAATTCCTGTTACATGATTATAGATGATAGAATGAACATTTAAAGTTCTGCCAAGAAGAATTGCATTTGAATTTGAAGTAATAACAGATCCGATTCCAGAAGTGTAAGCTGGTGCGATCGTCGCAGCAGAAGAAACAACAATTTGTCTTGGATCTCTTACTTCTGCGATTCTATAAAGAGTATTATATTCAGTATAACCATCTCTTGTGATTCCATCAACACTTAAAGTGTCTTCAACATTATTATAGATGTTGCTGACTGTGAAAAGTGCGGGTGTGTTTGATGTCGTAGTTGCAACACCAACGACTGTAAGAGTATTTCCTACACCATATGCACTGCCACCATCAATAATCTTTACAGAGATTATAGTTCCACCAGAAACTGTAACTCTTGCAGTAGCATGAGATCCTGTTGTAGATCCTGCAAATCCAACAAGATTTACATTATAGTAACTACCATTAATATAATTTGTACCTGCATTAGTGATAGTGAGACCAGTGATTCTATTAAATCCATGATCAACTCTTGTACTTAAAGTGTGAGAAGTTCCAACTGTGTTGGATACAATATTTGTTAGACCAACACCTACACCAATATCAACTAGACTTTTGTGTAAAGTCTCTTTTGTAATTGATTTTTGTGGATCATTGACAACAACTTGTCCAACAATATCGGGCAGTGCTATGGATACAGATGCTTGTGGATCTGATATTGGATTATCTCTGTTTGCTTGTGGATAGAGATTCTGAACTGGTTGTGAAAACTTTTCTACATTAAATGGCGCTGCGCCTGGTGTATTTGATGAATTTAAAACTGTTAAGTAATAGATGCCATCTTGCTTAGCTGGAACAAATCTTTGAATCTCATCAACTTTGTAAATATAATATGTTCCGGAAGTTTTCTTCTTTCTGAAATATGGAAGACTTGGAGTTCTGGTTGCAGTATCATTTGCAAAAGTTCCTGGATTTGCTGCAAGTGCGAAACTAAAATTCTTCGCGCTGCTTATTCCAGAAACTGTAAAGATTCCGTTGTAAGCAGAGTTTGCAATACCTGTTGTATTATTGGTGCTCTTTACATTTAAAATTTCTACCTGAGATCCAACTAGTAAATCGTGTGGGATTTCAGTTGTAACATTTGCAGCTCCACCACTCCAACTTGCACCTGCAATAAATCTTGGATTTCTCAACTGGTTTGAGTTGGAAAACGATGTAAATGTCGGATTATAAAGAGCATTTGTTTCTAATGTAGATGCAATAGAAACATTAGATTCTTGAATTACATATCCCTCAGTTGGTGGTTTTGCTGTTTCCTCTGAATCAGATGGGATTACATAACGTAAACGATAGATCGTGTCATTTAGATTTCTTGTATCTGGTTTACGCTTGATATAAGTTCTTGGAGTAGCTACACCAAGACCAGAAAGACCAAGACCAGTTATTGTGCTGTAAAGAGTATTTTCAGTTGATGCTAATGCAACATTTACATACCATTGATTATGAGATACGTCATATTGTACTGGGTGTCCTAGGTCTCCTGCTTTTTTATCACTGACTCTACTTACAACAGTTAAAGCAGATCCTTTATTGTTAATGTTAACAGGATTATCAATTAATGCATCTGTTAGAGTTTGTGCAATCTTGATCTGATTTAATCCTACACCAGATGTAATTGCATAATAAACGAAATTATTTCCGATACCATCAGGAAGGTTTCCAGTTTCACTGATAACACGAATTGATTCGCCATTAATGAAACTGTGATTTGATGTTAAAGTGAGAACATTACTTGCAATACTGTTGATACCAACAGCACTTCTTCCAACAGTTGATCTCTTTTCAGAAGTGAATTGAGTATGAGGCATGACAATTCTTGCCAAATACTCTGTTGATACTCCACTCTGAGTAAGTAAGATATTCAGTTTATCATTTTCTCTTGCACCAATTCTATATCCATCAATAACAGAATCTGGTGCGATTGATGAATTAGTTTGGCCATAGAGATATAGTTTGGTTGTAGATCCCACACCAACAGTTCTACCTACATCAATAGAGTAATACTCAATGCTGATTTCAGAAGACTCATTCTCTTTTGGAGAAACAATGTGAGTGATATAACCTATATCATCTCTTCGGAAAGAACTCTCCTTAAATCCAGATGCTTTTAGAGCAACACTACCAAAGTTTGAGTTTGAGTTGTTGATTGATTGGTCGCCACCATTTTCTGAAAGGAACTGGTTTGCATAACCAATTGCGAATACAGATACTACTTGAAGATACGCATCATTTGAAGCTTTAATATGATAGTTTGAATATGATGGTTTAAATCTGGAAGAAGACTCTGATTGAATATTTTGATTTTCCGCAGCAGTTCTATCCTCATACGTGCCAGTAATATGATCGTATCTGACAAAAGCATTGGGATCTTTTTGTAGACCAATTCCAGTGTATTGAGCCACAACCATACTCTTAAATCCAGATGCTTTATCACCATCTGCATGTAGTCCACACATTCCATAAACAGAACGTAGGGAACAGTTGAAGATGTAGGGTGATGCTGATGTTACCGTATCAACAGAAATACTAATTGTTGCACCTGCAAGTGTTGGTAGTGCATTTATAGGAGCATTCTGAACTTTATATCGAATATTAGTTGAATCTAGTTTTTCAGAAACGACAAATTGACCATCATATCCAAATGCTCCAACACCATCAATTTTGAATGGAGTATCTACATCAAATTCAGTTGCTGGTTGTGCAAGAGTAACGGTAATTGTTGTTGAGGAGATTACGCCATCACCTGCTTTAATGCTGGTGATTCCAACTTCTGTACCGCGAGATCCAACGATACGAAATTCATCAATTTTTGTTTGAATATCAAGTGCATCTGATGGATAGTCTGGTTGAACTTCACGAGCAGAGGAAGCACCATATGCAAGACCTACCTTTACATAGTAAAGGTCTAGGTCGGTTTTATCTGTTGAGAATGTATTGAAGTCGTCATTAATAACGACATGATTCACACCATCTGCATACTCAAATACTGTAAGTTTGTGGTGTGAAAAATTAGGAACAAAAATATTGGTTGTATAATCTTTGTAGCAGATATCATTTGGATCTGCATCAAATATTGAGAACTGCCAGAGATAGCATCCACCAGTTACACGGAAAATTGCAGATCTCTCAATGTTATTATTTTCTGGATCTGGAACATATTTTGGTCTGATTTTTGTTTTTCTAAGATCAAGACCGACAATTGAAGTTCCTCTTGGAAGGATAACTCCACCATGAACACTGTTGAGTTTGTATAGTGCGTTATTATTAGTTGTTAAATCGTAATTAGTCGTAGCATCCCATTCTGGAAAGTCATTGGATGTTAGACCATTTCGGAGTCTAAAATTGTTTGCCCCATCAGGAATCCATCCTGGGCGGTTGTCAACGATGTGGTCTCCCGGATAAAGTAGAATAGTTGTCCTACCGAATCTATCGTTATCTAGTCCACCCTGATATGAGAATCTTGCTGCTTCAATTAGAGCTCTTTGGATAGTCTTAAAAGGTCTGGTAAGACTATTACCTTGATTATCAACACTATCAGTGGAGTCGATACTATTGGGATCAACGTAAAGAATAGTACCGCGAACTGATTTCAGAAAATTATCTAATCTGGAGAGACCCATCTTATTAATACTTATAGTTTCCGTTATGGATTATTTATCATACAACAAAACCCTCCGAAGAGAGTTCTGAAGCACACGGAAGGGTCTGGTTTAAGTATCACCTCTATTATTATACCACTTTTCTTCTTTCCATGTCAAGCGTTTTTGTAACTCTTTATCAAAAACCAAGAGGTATCTATGCTTTCTTGAACGTTCTTTCCATTCTCCTTCGAAACCTTTTACTTGCCCACGAGAGTGTTTAGTTCCGTCTGAATAATAGAAATCTTTTTTTCTATCCGTGAGACCGTAATACTTAAAGTTGCAAGCGCGATAAATTGTACCAGAATGGTGATCTGAATCAGCATAAGAAAGGATTGCTTTAACTTCAGTATCTCTCCGAAATTGTCTAATCGTTTTTGACACAAACCAAGAAGTGATGTTATATTCGCATGACTGCGTACTAGGTTCGATACAAAGTCTTGAGAGTTCAAAGAGTCCTTGTTGTTCGTGTCTTTCAAGTTCAAATGCTCCTTTCGCAATTTCAGGTACAGGTAATCCAGTAAAAATGCAGACTCCTTGAAGTCCACCAATATTCAAAGGAGAGAACTCATTCTTCTTAAAGAGTCCATAGTTCCAACCTGATTTGAAACCCTTAGAAATATCTTTAAGATAATGATATTGAAGTAAAAGTTCTTCTGCTTGTTTTTTTGTTACTTTATCAATATAGAAGTCAGACTTCATTCAAGTTGCTTACATTCCATCATATATTCTACCGTATTTGCTACATCATTCATAGCATCACGAAGAAATGGTTGTTGCCCAGATTCTTGTTTGAGAATGGGATGTGCATCATCAGTAAGAACCCAACGCCACTGCTTCATATCCTTGCAATACCAAAGATTAATTTTCATGTTTGAAATATTCCAGTCGTATCCAGTTGAGAAGTGCGTTGAATTCTGCTCGCTTTTCTTCGCTGAAGTCTTGTCCTTTGCTGAAGAGATAAAAGTCAAGGGATTCAATAACGTTTTCACGATCTTGTTGGGAAATTAATGACATTTTGGAGTTTATAGAACTCAGAGCCCCCAGACGGAATTGAACCGTCCTCTCCGCTTTACAAGAGCGGTACATCGCCACTTAATGCTTTAGAGGCAAATTAATCAACAGGCAACATTTCTGGATTTTCCAGTTCAAGTTCAAACATCAAAGGATGGCACTCTTCATCAATCAAATAGAAAGATGTTCGGTATAAATCCTCTGGTTCATATCTTCTTTCGTTGTTTGCTAGATGAATGATTTCCAAATCTTGCATTGCACAATCTGGAAGTTCATCAAAAGTAAAAGGAACGTTGTTTATGAAATACATTAAGACAATCATCTTGCCTTCATTGTACCAAACATATGCAGTATCGATACGGTACTTCATATGACATTTCCCACTTTTGATTATTTAGAGGGAGTACCGCATACCCGTGGTCGGATTCGAACCGACACTGGGAGGATTTTAAGTCCTCTGTCTCTGCCGTTGGACTACACGGGCATAAAAAACTCAGGGAAGACTGAGTTGATCGTTTGATTCTACCACATAAGTGGGTAGATGTAACCGACAGTATTCATTAAACGTAATCTTCATCTCTTTGTTAGTAAGACCACAGTTTACTGCTGCGGTTGGAACATTCCACTTTGCAGTGAAAAGCATTTCCATTGATTGTCTAGTTTCAGGTCTCATAGAGGACTTGCATAAGAAAGAGTATCTTCATCAACAACAGAACGAACATAAGTTAGAACGTTCATAAACTCTTCGACAGTATCACAGATGACTTCTTTACTATCACCTTCATTAGAATACAGATACACGGTTCGTCTCACTGGATCAATCACGCATCGTGACAGGTACTCATCTTGCATTAGTTCGTTTTTTGATTACCCAGGTATCATAGCACCGCTTGGGCGCAGTGTCAATCTTCTTTGTACCAAAGTGATAAAACGTATCTTTCTCCATTTTCAACTTTTGAAACATGATGCAAATATAAGGAGTTTGAAAATATTATGAGTTTGCCTGGTTCTGGTTTAACTTCAAAATTTTCAAAACAGGTATAACCACCTTCAAAATCATCGTTTAGATAAAGCATTGCTGCAAATACATCCTGTCCATGTACATCATTTTTATCAAAGTGAGGTTTCATGAAAGTTCCAGAAGGCCACCTTACAACACCAACATAATCTAAAATGATCTCTTTATCAAAGGATTTGCATATTTTTGTGATAGCATTTACAACTTCTGCATGTAAATCATCATTATTAATTTCAATATTAGTTGGATCTACGTTTCCTCCCAAGTAAATCGCACCATAATTGCCATCTGGTTCTGGAACCATTGGTTCTTTGGGTAAGGATTCATTGGGATTTGAATGAGTTACTGTGGTAAGAAATGTGTCTCCACCTCTACTCTCGTCTCCGTATGGTATTTCTTCCCTGTTACTTTTTGCAAAATTGATGAATGATTTACACAAAAAAGGATCTAAAAAATTTTCTTCAATGTAAATCAATTTTTTCATAGTGTTTTGGTATTCACTTTATTTGCATACTGAGGATCGTTGTAATCCTTGTCTGGATAATCACTCCATTCGTTGCCTTCATATTCAACGACCAGAGCATTCACATCCTTTCTTTCGGCATATACATGATAGAAACAGTCGATTGGCATACCGCCATTTGATTGAAGATAAATTTTTGAATCATCCCATCTCTTTACAATCACATTCTGATGGGATCCAATTGGTTGGAGTTGAACTGAGATACTATCAGTATGCACTAAATCTTTCCAATACCAAGGAAGTTTAATTTCTGTTTTATTTTTTAGTCTACCTCTAAAATATACGCCAACCTCTGGTCCCTCAATACATGCGTAACGGAGACGATTTCCTTCACCCAAAGATGGATGAACCATATCAAAAGGTTTTGGTCTTGCATCTGCCTGGCTAAATCTATCTGCTAATGCACCTTTATTTCCACAATCAACCTTACCATTAACAAGAACATCTCCATCGATAACAAGAACATTAATTCCAGATCTTTGGTCTCCCTCAATTTTTACATCTCCTTTTACATAAAGAGATCTATCAGATGATGTATCACTATTTTCCATCTGACCGATCATTACAGTCGCTTTTACTTCGGAGAAACTACTATCCTTTCCAGCTAGAACAGGACTTTGTAGATAAGCTGATCCATTAATTTTCTTTTTCCCTCTACCAAAAAGATTTGGTTTTACCTCATCCTTCGCAACAAATAATTGATTAATATATTCAGAGTCACTAAACGATGACATAATTATCTCTCCTTTTAATTTGAACCTGGTTTAGATGAACCCAATAATCTTGAATTAACTGGGATTACTGGTGACTTTAATGTACTAGCAGAACTTAACTTTTGAAAAGATCCTGCGGTCATCTTCATAATATTTTTGGCAGTAGTATTTAGTTCTCCGTCAGAAAGTATGCTCATTGCCTCAGCGGCATTGATATTAATCTGCTTTGAATCTAATTTTATTTCTTCGTTGGATTGAAGAGTAATCCTACCAGTACTATTATCTGTTCCAGTTGCAATTAATTGAATTTCCTTTGCATTAACTTTGAAGACACCTTTTGTATGAATCTCAATATTTCCTAGATTCAAACCATTTTCACCAGCAGAACTTATGAAAATTGCAACATCTCCTTCTGGAATGTTATCTCCACATTTAATCTGATATCGACCTCTACACCTAGAAGTGATCCATGCTTTTCTTTTTCCAGTTTGGTCAATGGTTACATATTCAAGACCACCTTGACCTTGCATCATAATCGAAGACTTTACTTGGTCTTCATGAATATGACCAAATCTTAGATTTCCATCTTTTGTTCTTACGTCTTTTGTTTCTAAATTTTCTGAACGTGCCATTTTAGTTACCTCGGTACAATATCGAAAATTTGTTTGGGTGGAATTTTTCCTACACAATCAACAACTTCAACCACATTTGCACCCTCAGGAACAATAAATGGATCTTTTGGTCTTGGAGTTGCTTTGAAAATTGGTGTGAATGTTGCATTAAATCCTGTTGGGGAATCAGTTCTCATATCAGGAATATCATTAAAACCACATCCCACTCTCAGAACTTTTACTTCTGCAATTTGACCAAACTCATTTATTACAAGTTCAGTCTCAGTTCCATTGTTTGGTGTAATGATTAATCTATCTCCTTGCCTATATCCAAATCCTTGATCAAGAACTTCTATTTTTTCTAAACACAAATAAGTTGGATATGTTGTGGCTTTTGGTGGGTCTACTGGAACTAATGGTAAATTGATAACCTCATCTGTTTCAAGAACTCTTGGTGGACCATCGGGAGGATAATAGGTGCTACCTTTTTTAACTTGAATTGGTCTATAAGGTTGCACAACATAATAACGACCATCTTCTGTTTCAACATATCCTTCATCAGGTTCTTTCCAAACTCTTTCATTGCCACCTAAACTACCGTCAGGTGAAGCAATATATCCATCTCCTGGTGCAACAGGAACCATATCTTGAATTTGACCATTTTTAATATTAACTCTTACACTGGATCCTGCGCCCTTTCCGCATGGATCAATAAGTTCTGCATTTGGCGGAGACTTGTACCCCTTTCCACGATTGACAATATCAAATCCAATTACAGAAGATGAAATGGGACTAATGATTGCATTTGCAGCTGCTCCAAATCCACCACCACCAAAAAACTTAACCACGGGCGGTCCACATTTTACTGGTCCAGTATTGCAATTTGATTTGGAAGGAAGTATATTTTTCTTATTTGGAAGTTTTTTAACCTCCTTAATAGTGAGTTCTTGTTCTGTACCATCACCTGTTTTAAAATAAAACAGAGTTTCATTATTACGTTCCCAAACTTTAACAGCTTGTTTAATACTCAACCCTTCTACTTTTTGACCATCCTTGTCAAAAAAAGATACTTTAATAGCAGAATCAAATGGTATACTAGTGGAAAGCATATGTTTTAATTAAAAAAGTGTAAATCCTGTTGTTTCAGAGTCTCCTGATCTAACAGCTTCTCTAAAATTATCTGTTGTAGGAGTATCTATATTGTTTTGACTTGGAACATTATTCACTACGTTTGCCGCAGATGCAGAAGGATCTCCTGTTCCAACTGGTGCTCCTCCGTCCTGAGTTGGAGATGCCGCAGCATCTCCACCCGGAATTGCAGGTCCATCTAATGATATTTCTGTATATTTTACAGGACTTTCTTCATCATCGCAAGAGAAGAATTGTTTAATTCCCTTTACATAGTCAAGAGCATTAAACATATTTCCAAATTCTCCACCATCCAATTCAAATCCTTTTAGGGAAGATCCGATAGCACTAACTGTATCCGCAGCACTAGATGCTTTTTGAAGAGCACTAGATGCTGAACCAAGAACCCCTCCAATAGCACCAAGAGTTCCTGTTATTGATGCAAGAGCTGAATTAATCATTGAAAAAACTTTGCTCAGAGCATCAGTAAGTTTTTTTATAACATTATTCATAATTGCAGACAAAACATTTTCTGCCGCACATAATGGAGCATTGATCATTTTATCAAGAAGACCTTTAAGCAAATCTTTCAAAAGTCCTGGCATATTTGCAGTAATTTTATTGAATACACAATTCATCAAAGCAATTCCTTCTTCTATCTTTTTATAAAATTTTGGAACCTCTGATGGAAAAAGATTTCCTGCTGCTTTTTTAGCTTGATCCGATAGTTTGGATAGAGTATAAGAGCGAACTCCTCCCATTATATTTTTTGTAAATCCAGAAATTTCACCTACAATACCATTTATTTGACTTTCAATCTTATTTGAAAATTCTTTTGCTTCTGTCGCAAGTGCAGACACTTGGTTGTGTGTCTTTTTCAGTTCTTCAACAGTATTGATTAAATTCTTAATTGAACGTTGAATTCCTGTTATATTGCTATTATTCTTTTTTGATACGTCGAGTAGAGGAATTTTTACTTTTTGATCTTTTTTTAGATCTTTGGTTGACTTTACGCCAATATGGAGTGCTTCTGTTGTTGAAAGTGGAGTAGAATTTAAAACCAGATTATCGGGGACTTTTGAAGATTTTTCTTCTGAACCATCTCTGAATGTATTATTAAATTGTTGATATCCCAGATTACAATTGGCATTTGTTCCTGCGTCAGCACCAGGTTGTCTAGATGCCTTTACAGTAGCTGCTAATACCAGTCTTTCAACTTCTGCCTCTGGTAAACCTGCTGCCTTTGCTTTTTGTCTTGCCTTAGATGCTTCTTTGAAAACTGCTGATGAGGGTGTTTTTGATGGATCTAATAGTTTTTTAAGTTGATTTGTACTTAACTGATCAACATTTTGGGGAACTGGTTGAGTAGCGGCACTTCCAGGTCCTGTTGGTGGTGTTGGGGGATTTGTTTTTGTTGGTGTTGGTTTTCCACCTGTCGTTGCTGTTGGTGGTACAGATGTTTGTGGTTGATTGGGAGCAGATTTTCCTCTTTCTTTGGGAACATTATTATTTGAGTTGCCGACAAGACCTACAATATATCCCTCTTGACCTGCCATCCCATCCATGAAAAATCCAAATACTATGGATCCTGCTTCAATAGACGGTGTTTGTGCTGCTCCACCATGTCCAGATCCAGCAGTGACAGGTAGGATAACCTGACAGAATGCCATCTCTTTAGGTTGAAGTTTGCTTACATCACCAGTATGCCAGTTAAAAATTCTTACTTTATATCGATGCCCCCAACCTTTAATATCTGCAACATTAGTAAAGGTCTTTCCTTGAATATTGTCTTTCCATACTTCTTTATCCTCAACTCTTCCAATCCACCAAGGTGGATTCATGAAAAATTGAGGATTAAATGTAGTTCCAGTGGTTACATCAGACATAATCAATCTTCATAAATTTTACACTCTATTGCGCCTGGGTTTTCGTTACAATAAAGTTCCAATGGAGTTGGGTCGTGATCATCTTCTGGATGACTTGTATGATAAACTTTTAAAGAATTTAATTCACCCTCTAAGTGACGACGCCGCTGACTACTTGTATTTGAATTGTCTAGTTCGTCTTTATTATCATTAATGTGTTGTTGGATTGTTCTGTCCATAGGGACACAAAATATACTTAACTTATTTATTATCTAAATCTAAATTGTGCTTCTGCTTCTTCTGGTGTTAAAATATCAGCATTTGTCAAATTTTCTTGATTTCTATTGCTGGTAGAGTTTGCAGCAGCTTGATCACTCAACAGTTTTCTTTCACCAGCAGCTGCTTGAATCGCATCTGCATCTGGAATTCCAGTTTGCCCACTAACTAATGATCCTGATGGTGAGGATGCTGTTTCCTTACTTGACGATGCCATTCCGCTTGGTTTTCTTCCATAAGAATCACGAACCAATTCTAATGATGTTATTCCCTGAAATCCTGAATTGTTTGTTCCTGGGGTAACTTTATGGCAAAGTGCTGAAATAATATAAATTCCACTCATTCTTGAGTTATTATCTGGATTTGTTTTAGAAGACTGCTCTGGAAAATCAACAAATATTGCTTGCCCTGCTTCCAAACTAAAATCAGCAGCGATTGTAATATTAACTTTGTTTGTAAAGAACTGATTATATCGTGATGATGATGTTGATAAAATTTGAGACTTTTGTACATCATACTCGTGTGAACGATCAATATCAGTCAATGCTCCTATTGCTTCATTTCCAGTAAAAAAACGAGATGGATCTTTGATAAAAAATGAATTCAAATTTTTTCCATACTCGGTTCCTGGATACTTGATAGCAGATTCTTGCGCTCCAATGTTAAGTGGATTGCAATTGAAAGCACTTTCAAATGAATTAAACAAATTTACAGATGAATTAAATGCTCCCATCATCAACTTATCATTCATATCAGAAGTAAAGTTTGAATCATAATTAATAATTTTGCCAGTATATCCCTTAGGAATCTTTGATGAAGTTGTGTTATTATAAATGTATTTTTTTGTTGGAGTCTGTCCAAGTAAAGCATCTATGGATTTAAATTTATATCCCGATTTTGTTTCAAAGAAAAAATAACCAGCAGTTAAACCCAAAGCACTTGTATTCTCACGAATTGATTGAGATGCTAACCAATAGATAAACCAAAATGGTTTCTTAGTCGTACCAATAAAGGCTCTTTGATTCTTTGTAGATTCAATATCTAATGGTTTTGTAGTTTGTAAAACTTCTTGCAATATTTTTTTAATAGAGTCGGATATTTTGCCTTCATATTTCTTTATGACTCTAACACTTTCATTTCTAAGATTTTCTTTTGAAACTATCTCTAAAATTTCTAGATCATTTAATTTCTCAGTTAATCTTTGTCTTGAACCAACATGAATGTCTTTGAGTGTAATTTTTTGCCCAAGAGCATCTTCTAGTTCAATCTCACACTTTTCCATTCCAGTAAGTTTTATCTTTTCTGCCGCTGTTATTTTTGCACCACTACCGTCATTTGCCCCTGCTGCACGACCAGTATCTATAAATCCTGTGGTAACTCGAACAGTTGGTGACATAATATCTTCATAGTAACTCAATTCAACTACACCACCTGCAACATTTATTTCCTTTCCGCCTGCATTTGGGTAAATATTAAACTTTTTAATATCGGCTTTTGAATTAGCATCTAATGACATTATCTTATATTATATTATAGGGTTAGGATATCGTATGTATTATCTATGCCGCCGCCACCAGACATTCCCATTCCCCTACTAATAGGAACGGGAACTGCAGCAGGAACTTCGATTGTTATATAAACAATCTCAGGTTCTTCACCATAAGGTGCATTATACGACATGTATGATTGAAGAATATTTTCAACTTGTTTTTCAGTTTTTGCTATATTCAATTTGTCTAAGAGTTGTGGCGCGAGTCTATCCAATCCAGCAGTTGTATCAGCATCAAAGACAAACTCTGGACCCCTTTCTCCCAGAATAGCTCTTGTTAATTTACGAACTCTGCCACCTTTAAAATATGCGACATGAACATGATTATGATGATAATTTGGTTCATTTTTTCCATGTAACAGTTGCACAGGTTTTACACCTTTCATTCTATTAAACTCAGATATTACATTTAAAATTGGACCTTGCTCATGAGTAAAAGCACCAATATCAAGTGCCCTGCCTTGATAATGTAAAGATCCAGAACTATGTCCAGAAGTTAAACTATAAGGTGGGTGCTCTGGATGACGATGAACTAGTGAAAAATCTTGCGGTGATTTTAATTTACTTTTTATATATCTACCAAGTTCACCTGCAATTTTACTTCCCTCGCTGCCATATCCCTTTCCTAAGGCAATTTCTCCACCAACGAAAGATCCTCCTGGACCAGCTCCACCAGCAGTCGCTGTTGCTCCAAAGTTTGGGACAGAACCTATTTTATTTTGTTTATAATTATATTCCCATCCAAACCAATTATCTCCACCTTTTCTCTGAATACTTGGAGGTCCACCCGAATTAGCACCTTTAAAATCAGTTCTTCCCTGAACAAATTGTCTTGCATTTTCCTGTAGGGTTGGGTTTAAAATTGAAGCTGCGACCGATTTCATCGCTTCTTCTGACATTCCAGAGGCAGCTGCAGCACTTGCAGCGTCCTTAATCGCAAACCACTCTGGATTCGGTTTATTTTTAATGTTAGGAGCTCCCTTAGGATACTGCCAGGTTGGTTCATACTGACGATCGGCAGTAATCAAATCCTTAATTGTTTTTCCTGTATATGCTCCCGATGCAAGTCTGTTATAGATTGACTGTGCAACGTCAGCAGACCCTTGAGGATCTGCATCCTCTCTTGATACAATAGCAACGAGAGTCCAAAAATCAGCACTACCACCTTGTATATTAACCGTGCTTGGATCCCCAGGTTTAGTTGGTCCAGGAACACCAGCAGGTTGAGAAGATGGTTGTAGCATCAACTGACGCATCAAGTCTTGAATAGCCTTATCAACCTCAGATGAAACAGAATCTTTAACTGATCTTGCTATTACATCACTATAATCTTCACCTGAGACAATGCTCTCCATTTTAACTTCGCCACCACCTGCATATGCAAGAGTTCCTGATGCGATTGATCTATTCATCCAGTTGTTGATGCCGACACCAGCATTTTTATAATCTGCTGTGGTTGGTCTATCTCCCAGTACGGGTTTCATTGCAAGAGCAACTAATGATCCAAGTCCAGTAGATTTTGAGAAAATATCATATGTCTTTTTCAGGAACTCAAAAGAGTTCATTTCTTTTTTGTTTTTCGAATCAGGGAATAATTTCTTAATATTCTTTTCACCACCAACAGCACCACCCGGTCTTAATCTTGGTGCAGTTGCTTTAACTGTTCTTGGAGTTTTCTTTTTCTTTACCGTTCTTTTTGCAGGACCACTAACTAATTTTCCACCACGAGTTGCAGGTTTTCCACCACCCGCTGCTTTTGCTGTTTTTTGAGTTGGTTTTTTACCACCGGAAAACATAAAATCATATAGTTTTCCAGCCGCTTCACCACCTAAATATGCTCCCAATCCACCAGTGAATAAGGCAAATGGTCCACCTAATGCGGCACCAATGGCACCAAATAAA
>Ga0194110_10001258_pt1 | contig 32426 bp, 35 predicted proteins | sample TA2Kig1200mmetaG_FD_146192 | JGI IMG/M metagenome (GOLD analysis project Ga0194110, IMG submission 146192) | Freshwater microbial communities from Lake Tanganyika, Tanzania - TA2015032 Kigoma Deep Cast 1200m | ecosystem: Environmental > Aquatic > Freshwater > Lake | place: Tanzania: Lake...
GATAGCGTTCTCGCACTGCCTCGGTATATTCTTGTATGCTGCCTCGTGTCATGTTTGCCTCCTCTGGGTAACACTATTTTTGAGGCAACGATACCACTTTCGGTAACAATAATTATGAGGCAATTCGGGTCTGTCACTACTCTGGGCTTTCTGATAAAATTAAGGATTGGGCATGGGTAAACAAAATGTCCAAGACTAAACAACAACTGGAAGCGGAAGGCTGGAAGGCGGCTTCAGTCACCGGAGGCGACCATCTCAAGAGGACTCTGGAGATGTATCAGGAGCTGGGAATTGAAGTATATCTTGAGGAAGTCAAACCTGAAGAATGCGGAAGCTGTACCGAGTGCTTTACAGCAGGCGACGAGACCATTTATAGAATCTACACCAAACGGTATTCCACCTAATTTAAACCCCCGAGGCTATATCAGGAGCTTACCCGCTTTCTCTCACCGGCCGGTAGCGGCAATCCTATTTCTAAGACCCTGTCTTTTTTAGAAACTCCTCAACCTTAGCCACTAAATCCCTGGGTTTAATAGGCTTCATAATGTACTCAGAAACCTCAAATGGAAACGGCTGACCGAGTGACTCGGAAAAGCTAGTCAGCGCTAAGACAGGGACTTTGGCAAGCGATGGATCTTTGCGGAATTGGTCAGCAAAGATAAAACCGTCGGCTACTGGCATCAGTATATCCAAAACGACTAAATCAGGCTTCTCCTTTCTTGCCTTCTCCAGTCCCTCTTGCCCATTGTAGGCTACAATCACCTCGTAAGCCTTACTTTCCAAAGCCCCCCTCATCACTGTCACAAGGTCAACGTCATCGTCAACAAGTAGAATCTTCGGCCTCTGTTTCATATCCAATCACCTCCTTATTTATTTGCTTTCTGTAACCTTTCGTACGGTTGTTTTAGCTAGCCTTCCTGCACAACCATTCGTCCTTTCGGCAGGGTAAAGGTAAATCTGCTCCCCTTGCCAGTTTCAGGGCAGGGACTTTCAGCCCAAATCTTGCCGCCGTGAGCTTCGACTATTCTCTTGGATATGGATAGCCCCAATCCGGTTCCCTTCATTCCCACGTTACTCCCTCGGAAGAAGTCCTCAAAGAGTCGAGGTAGGTCATCGGGTGGTATGCCAATTCCGGTGTCTATTACTTCAACTCGTACGTCGTCGTCGCCGTCTGTCACCCTGATGAGCACTGTGCCCTCGCGCGTGTAATTGATGGCATTACCTGCTAGATTGGTTACCACCTGCTGCAGCCTGCGGTTTGACGCGTAGACCTTAGGCGAACTTTGAGGTAATTCAACTTCTAGTGCTATCCCCTTCTGCCTTGCCAAATTATCGAGGCCCTCCATCGCCTGTTTGACCACCTCATTCACGGAGATTTCCCTCATCTCGCGCCTAAGCTGACCGGCTTCGATACGAGGTATATCCAATAGGTCGGTAATCAGCGTCAGAAGCCCATCGATTCTCCTGATACCCCTTTGCATCAGATCTCTCTGTCCGTCAGTGATCTCGCCGGTATATCCATCTACTATATAGGATAGCAAACTCTGGGTAGCGACAAGAGGAGACTGGAGGTCATGAGCGACAACGCTGAGAAACCGGACAAAGTGACGCCTTTCCTCTTCTAGTTTGACTACTTCAGTAGAACACTGCTCCAACTCCATCGTTCTTTGCTCAAGAAGCTGATCTTTCAATTTCACCACTTCCCGTTGTCGCCTCCTTAGCTCACCCACAATAGCAGTGGCCACATAGACGGAGGCATAAGCCAAAGTTACCAAGGCAACCAGAACAGAGGCGACAAGGCCTAATTCCCTGTATCGATTTGGAGGTACAAATCCCTCGAGATTTACATGGGGTATTATCCCAGCATATTCCAAAAAAACCAGAAGCGCAACCATCACCATGGCTAAAGTGGTTAGTTCATATACCCTCCTTTTGGAGAGAAATATAGCGGCTGCATTGGTGTGGATTATGTACAGAAATATAAACGGGTTTTCTATTCCCCCGGTAAAGTGCAGAATCGCAGTGAGCATTACCAAGTCAAGAAAGACCTGGATGTTGCCGTAGGCCTCAGCTTGCCTGATTACCAACTCAGGTTTTTGTGCCGGCAGACCTCGTGTCCAACGAAACAGCAACAGATTATACGAAGCGATAATGACGCAAATTACATAGACCGGGAGAGTGGGAAAGCCAACATGAAATACCATTGAGGCTACGAGGGTGGCAATAATGATCGCTAGAATGGCAAGCCACCTCATATTGACATACACCCCGAGCCGTAAAATCAGTGCTCTTTCTTCAGGGGAGTAGTCCGTCGTTTTTTCTTGTTCAGAGAACGTATTATTCATCTTCAGGACTGCTCAGGGCTACATAGTGTTTGATGACCTAAGTTTGCCTGGTGTGACCACGTATGAAAATACAAAACCTAAGCAACATCTCTCTGTCCAAATTGCATTCCAAGGAGTGCCCAAAACTCCGTGCTGAAACATGCCCTACTGTAATCTATACGCTCACCCAGGCCAGATGATAACTCTGAACCAGGTCTAGTGCAACTCCTTCACCCGGGGTTACGGTCTCTGCACAGTTCGTATCAGGCTGCCGTTTCTATCTCTTATGTTCACCATCAAGGGCATTTGCCCCGGCAAGGTATGGGTAGCGCAGCCCAGACATGGGTCATAGGCTCTAAAAGCCATCTCTACCATATTAAGCAAACCTTCCTTCACCTCTGGCCCCTTGATAAATCCCGCGGCTGCCTTCTTAACAGATAGGCATATGGGGGCTGCATTGTGCTGGGTCGCTACAATAAGATTCACTTTTGTAGTTTTTCCGTCACTATCAGCCTCATAATGATGGATTAACGTTCCACGCGCTGCCTCGACACAACCGATGCCAACCTTGTTCAATCTGAGATCCATATTGCGTATATCTTTGCTGGTCAGCAGGGGATCATTGGCAATCCTCTGCATATGCTCTGCAGCCTGGAAGGCTTCAATTAATCTCGCCCAATGGTAAGCCAGAGTATGGTGACTCGGCCTGCCACCTAGCGTCTCAAACATTGTCTCATATTCCTTCTGGGCGAGGGGTGTTAACATACTGTCAGCTGCATTTAATCTTGCAAGCGGCCCTACACGGTACAATGAGGTCGCCTCACCATCGTTCAGACCATTCCATCCTATCTTCTTCAGGTGGGTTAGCCTTATATATGTCCACGGTTCGACCCACTCCCCTATGTGGTCAACATAATCATGATAATCAAACAAGGCATACTCCTCACCCTTGGGATTGACCACCCTACACTTACCTTCATAAAAATTTACTCGGTTATTCTCATCGACTAGACCCATATAATAGGTGTTCAGCTTGTAAGCGTCATTCAGGACAAGGTTCAGGTATTCCTTATTGTCCAGGACAATCTGCTTGAACAATTCCAAAGAAAACTGGCAAAATTCAACACAAAAGTCAGCAGTCTCCTTTATCCATTTCCTGTCCTCCTCAGTGATTCCCCTCGAGACTCCTCCGGGTAAGCCACCTTCGGGATGGGGGGGCTTGCTAGCGATGTGCCTGATTATCTCACGGCATCTTTTTCTTACCTCAATGACCTTGCCGCCGATTTCCAATCCAACCTTTGCGACTACACCGAGAATATTACGTTCCGCTGGGTCAGCACTTGGCCCGAGCACAAAGTCAGGAGCGGAAAGGATAAAGAAGTGCAGCAAATGGTCTTCCACCATAAATGCGTTATAATGGAGCTGTCTTACTAGCTTGGCGGTAGGTGTTGGCTCTACCCCATATAGGTCGTCTAGGGCTTTCACTGATGCCATATTATGGGGGGTTGGACAAACGCCACAGATATTCGGCATAATCCGTGGCAACTCCTCCACGGGCCTACCTAGGCAGAACCTTTCAAAACCCCTGAGTTCCACTACTTGCCAGTAGGCATCATCTACATTGCCCTTATCATCTAGAAAAATCTCAATTTTCCCGTGCCCCTCAAGCCTGGTTATTGGATTTATAGTTATCTTTTCGGTCACATTGCACCTCTTTCCTATCTAATTCCTTAGCCCCTTCTTTTCCTCAATATCGAAACAGGGAGTGAGAATCGGTACAGGTATCCTACAGGGTCAATAATCTGGTCTACAATCCTCGCTATATCTTCTTCGCTCTGTGCGTCTAGAATTGATGCCAAGGCGGAGACAAACTTAGCTCCGGAATCTGCAACTCCTTCCACAGGACCAAAGCATCCCCGGCACGGGATATTGATATCTATGCAGGATTCTCCACAGCCATCACGGGTGGCAGGGCCCAGACAAATTATCCCTTGAGCCAGAAAACAAGTATCAGGGGCTGCCTCCACCTCGTGAATCCTCTTAATTTCCTTTATTGCTAGCCTGTCTGGCTTTGATTTGTTGCGCTTGCAGGTATCGCACAAGGCCCTGTGAGGTGCCAGGGTTGAGCCTTTGGGTGGAAGCTTATTCTCGAGGACCGCGCTCACGGCGTACATCACCGAATAGGGAGGAGGAGGACATCCAGGTAAGTAATAATCGACATCGATTATGTCATTCAATGCATAGACATGGTCATAGAACTCGGGGAGAGTGAGCTCTTTCCCATTGACACGAGAGCTTGTTTGAGGATAGTTCCCTTTGGGATTGACTACAGTTGGGGCATCACGATAGACCCAATTGAAGATGTCCTCTTTTGTGGTGAGGTTGGCTAATCCGGGCGTTCCACCAAGGCAGGCACAGGCACCAAAGCCGAGAACTAGTTGAGATTTTTCCCTCAATAGCTTTGCTATCTCTTCCTGCTCGGAGTTTCTGACATTTCCATTGACCACACTCAATACGATTTCACCATCCTTCATATCTTTGACACTGTCGTACTTAAAGTCCAGCGCCACTGGCCACAGAATCAAATCAACCGCGTCCGCCACACGAAGGAGCACTTCATTTATGTCGACAACAGCCTCGTCGCAGCCACCGCAGGCTCCCAACCAGCAAATTGCAACCTTTGGTTTCGCCATCCTATTTTCCCCCTCTAGCTTTAATTGCCTCTTTTGGCATCTCCTCTGCCGCTGCACCCCTCTTCAACGGACCTAGTTTTGCGAGTTCCTTGCTCATCTCTTTCACTAACTGCGGGATTCTCCTGCCTTCAGGGTCAATGGATAGCTCTATCCTAATCCTTTCCTTCTCTATACCAATAGACTCCAGTAGCCTGCGGAGGAGGTACACTCTCTTCTTTGCCTCGTAGTTGCCATCTTGATAATGACAGTCCCCTTCCGGACAGCCGAGTATCAAGATTCCATCGGCCCCTTCGTCGAACGCATCAATCATGTGCGTGGCATCGATTTTCCCTGTGCAAATAATGGGTATCCAGTTCTCTATTTTACTGGAAAGGGTATCTTCATCTGTCAGATAACCCCAGCCAAACTTGCAGGAAAAACACACTACTTTAGGCTTGTATTGGCTCAATGTTATCCTCCTTAACCATACTTTACTTTGCGCATCTATGACAAAGATGCATATACCCCTGCTATCCTCTCTGCCGTATCGTCATCAACCATTCTTCTTGCCTGAGACGGACAAGCTACAACGCACATGCCACAGGACTTACACTTGAACATATCCGTTTCAGATGTGATTTTGCCGCCAATGTTAACCAACCGTGCGGCATAATAGTTGCAGGCATAGACACACATGCCACAGCCGCTACACTTTCCCGCATCCACCTCCACTGGACTCAAAGACTTTTGAAAACCGATGGATATGCAGGCCTTGCAAGATAGGCAGGGACCGCAGGTGACACACCTCTTCGCCTCCTCTATCGCCTCTTTTAATGTAAAGCCCTTCTCAAAAGGCTGGAAATGCATTCTATTTTCAGGCGGTATCCAGAGCACCGCAGGTTCACGCTTGTAGTCTCTCCTAACCGGTATCTCATATCCCTCATAATCTCTTCTCCGACCCTCCTTCATATTCACACCCCTCAAATACCTGTCAACAGACTCCGCAGCCACAAGCCCTTCCCCCATAGCTTCTATCATGAAGCCGACCCTTCTCACATCACCACCTATAAACAGCCAGGGCTTACTTAGACTTTGCAGCGTTAAGTGGTCAATATCAAATCTACCCCGTTCATCCAGCAGGCCTTCTTTCTGGAGCAGAGGCCTATCAGGGGCCTGCCCCACTGTGATTATGAGTACATCCCCTGCTAAATCTATACAGTCTGTACAATCAAACTTGGGATTGAACCCTTCTTCATCAAATACACTAACACACGTTGGACAGTTAATTCCCTTGAATTTGCCATTTTGTCCAACAATCTTTCTCACACCGCGGCTATAAATTATCCTTATACCCTCCTCCCAAGCCCCACGGATTTCCTCCTCGTCAGCTGGTATGCCATCTCTATAGTCCTTATCCTCGCGTTCAAGAGCGACGACGGTTACCTCTGCACCTTGCCTCCTAGCTGACCTGGCTACATCAAAGGCTACATTTCCGCCACCTGTGACTATGACACTTTTGCCCTTGAAATAATCTGGTGCGATATTGTTGTGGCTGACTTCGTACAGATAGGTGTGTCCATACATCACACCTGAAAGATCCTGCCCCTCCAAAGACTGCCCCTCAAAGGTCAGGACTCTGGGATATGGCAACCCTGTTGCCAGGAACACTGCCTTATAGCCCTCATTCTTCAATTTCTCCAGTGTCAGCTTCCCTGACCCAAGCCTGCTGTTGTACCTGACATCTATGCCAGCAATCCTTACAAGGTTCTCAACTGTGGTCTGTAGAACCTCCTTGGGTAGGCGATATTCTGGCACCAGCCATAGCGCTCCACCAAGCCGGCCAGAGGCTTCGATTATCGTTACTCGGTATCCTCTCTTGCTTAGATGATAGGCACACATCAGCCCACCAGGCCCGCCGCCTATAATAGCCACGTTTTCTTTGTCCCTAAGGATCTCTAATTCTTCTCGCTCTTTCAAACGGTCGGTATAGACATCCGACAAGAATCTTTTGAGTAGCCTTCTCTTGATTGCCCCACCCTTCTTACTGTAGTTACACTCCAGTTCACAAATGCCACATATGTAGCCACAAATGTTGAAGAAGGGATTCTTGTCGTAGAGATACTCACCAATCTGGATTATGCCTTCTCTCGCCAAATCTGGGTCACCTGGGAGAAGCGAAATAAGTACGTTTGTCCGCTGGATATCCTCATTTATCGGGCACTTGATCTGACAGGGTGGCAGACACTGCTTTACTGCCATCTCCGTATGTGCGACCCCGGTGGCTTCGGTCTTCCACATTTCAAACCTCCTTACTATAGACTGAGCTCCCCAAAAGTAAAATATCAGCGAATAGATCGATTACAATATAGCAGGAGAATCTCTAAGCATATAATCGCCGCTATCACACCTTTGTTGCTGAATTATATCCATTGCCATTCAAAAAAACTAAATAATTATACCTATTATCATTCAAAGAAACAAGCTATCATGCCTATTGCTATTCGAAAAAATTAGCAATTATACCTACTGCTATTCAAAGAAGCAATCTAGATTGCTGTTGGAAGCAAGTCTCAAACCAGGCAGCCGTATATCATAAGAAAGCCAAAAGCCTATGTGTTGACCCAGAAACAAGAACACGGTAAGGAGGCCGTGTGTCACCAATGTACTGGACGAGTACAGTCTCTTTGCAGTCGATTTTGCTATATGATATAATTCGTCGGTTTGCCTATGACTACACATGCTGCATCCTCCCCAATCAAGCGATTAGCATTTCCAAATAGGGCCAAAGTCCCCCCGAAACTAGAGCCGAAGTCCGATGCGACATACCTTGGCACACTGTCAAACTATCGTGTTAGGTATTTAGAACTACTTATATTTTAGGAGGTGCCCTTGAAGCAGACAAAGAAAACTACGTCAACGAAGTCAAAAACCGGCAAAGAGATTGGTAGCAAAACCCTCCAGCAAATTAGAAAGATAGTCGAAACTACGAATGGCCAAGCCGGAGCTCCGATACGTGTGTTACAGCAGGTGCAGGGGCTTGTCGGCTACCTGCCTCCAGAAGTTTTGAAAACAATCTCCAGGGAAATGAAAATCCCCCTGAGCGAACTGTACGGCATAACGAGCTTCTACTCCTTTTTCTCGATGGTGCCAAAGGGTAAGTATGTGATTCAGGTCTGCTTAGGCACCAGCTGCTACGTTAAAGGAGCGGAAAGGCTCATCAAAACATTGAAGCATGACTTTAACCTGGAGTCAGGGGGAATCACTTCGGATGGCAAATTCTCTCTTGAGACAGTAAGATGCCTTGGCTGCTGCGGGCTATCTCCGGTGATGGCAATCAGGGAGAATGTTCATAGAAAGGTAAAACCAAGCCAGCTAAGAGAGATCCTGAGTTCATATCGATAGGAGAGTGAGATGAAACCACTTGCGTCTGTAGAAGAACTTACAAAGCTTAGAGACAAAATCCGTGAGAGACTGTCGAAACAAGACAAGAAGATCCAAGTTAAGGTTCATCTTGGTACATGTGGTATATCTTCAGGAGCCAACAAGATCCTTGAAGCTTTTCAACGGGGGGTGAAAAGCCGCAAATTATCAGACGTCACCGTGCTAAAAGCAGCATGCATCGGTTTGTGTGATCGAGAGCCAGTAGTCACAGTCGTCCATCCTACAAATGGGAAAACTACATATTACGACCTCACTGAGGACAAAGTCCCGAAGATTATTGAGCAACATCTTGTTCGAAATAAGGTGGTGGAAGAATGGAAGCTGGACACTGATGCTCCGTTGCTCAAGCTACAAGAGATAAGGATAATGCATAACCAAGACCTCGACCCGATGAACATAGAGGAATACATTGCCAGAGATGGCTATCAAGCCCTGGCTAAGGCCTTGACCCGGATGAAGCCAGACGAAGTTATCGAAGAAGTTGGGCGAGCTGCCTTAAGAGGGCGTGGAGGAGCGGGCTTTCCCACAGCCACAAAGTGGTCATTTGTTCGCAGTGCACCGGGCGATGAAAAATACGTTGTTTGCAATGGTGATGAAGGGGACCCGGGTGCTTACATGAACCGTGCCGTTCTAGAAGGAAATCCACACTCAATAATTGAAGGAATGGCAATAGGAGCCTATGCCATAGGCAATGTAAGTCAAGGCTATGCGTATGTCCGTGCTGAATACCCTCTTGCTATCGAGACATTGAATCATGCTATAACCAAGGCTCGAGAATACGGCCTTCTGGGGAAAAACATACTGGGTACTGGCTTTCAATTCGATCTGGATATATTCCCAGGCGCTGGTGCCTTCGTTTGCGGCGAGGAGACCGCCCTTTTAATCTCAATCGAAGGGAAACGAGGAAACCCACGCCAGCGGCCACCATTTCCAGCCAACAAAGGACTTTTCGGTAAGCCAACTACGCTCAACAATGTAGAGACCTGGTCAAACATCCCTCAGATAATCTGGAAAGGGGCCGAATGGTTCGGAAGCGTCGGCACCGAAAGAAGCAAGGGCACAAAGACACTGTGTTTGGTGGGAAAGGTAAACAACACCGGGTTAGTTGAAGTTCCATTGGGCACTAGCCTAGGGAAGATTGTTTTCGACATCGGCGGTGGCATCCCTGAGGGTAAGAAATTCAAGGCGGTGCAGATAGGTGGACCATCCGGTGGTGTTATTCCTGTTGAACACATTAACACCCCCGTTGATTATGAAGCTGTCACTGCCCTCGGGGCAATTATGGGCTCGGGTGGGCTTGTAGTCATGGATGAGGATAACTGCATGGTCGACGTGGCCAAATTCTTTTTACAGTTCACCAGGGACGAGTCCTGTGGTAAATGCACCCCCTGCCGGGCAGGGATTCCAAAGATGCTAGAGCTTCTAACTGAGATCGCAGGTGGCAAAGGCACCATGGAAGGCCTCGCCACACTAGAGGAACTAGCTGAAATGGTTGGTTCTGCTTCTATCTGTGGCCTGGGACAAACAGCACCCAATCCAGTTCTAACCACACTACGCCATTTTAGGGATGAGTACGAAGCTCATATAATAGACAAAAAGTGCCCGGCTGTAGTCTGCCAGGCTCTATTTAGGGCTCCTTGTCAGGGTACCTGCCCTGTGGGACTCGATGCTCCAGGTTATATTGCTCTTATCAAAGAGAATAATTTCGAACAGGCTTGCCGCGTGATTATGCAACGGCTTCCCTTACCCCTAAGTGTTGGACGGGTATGCCCGCACCCTTGCGAGAGCAAGTGTCGTCGCCAGCAAGTGGATGAGCCAATAGCAATCAGACATCTCCACAGGTTTGCTGCCGATTACGCCTTTGAGCACGGATTTGAATATACTCCACAGATAAAAGAACGAAAAAAAGATAAGATAGCCATTGTTGGCGCAGGGCCGGCAGGTTTGTCAGCTGCTTGGGACCTTGCCCACGAAGGGTATCAAGTTACAATATTTGAAGCTCTACCTGTAGCCGGAGGTATGTTAGCCGTTGGTATCCCTGAGTACCGGCTACCCAAAGACCTCCTCAAAAAAGAGATTAATATTATCGAAAAGCTCGGGGTAGACATAAAATTGAACATACGGGTAGACGACATCGAATCCCTGCTGAAAGACAATAAATATCAAGCTGTATTCATTGCTACAGGTGCCCACAAGGGAGATAAAATGAAGATACCGGGCGAAGACCTAATAGGAGTCTTCGACGCTATTGACTTCTTGAGAGAGACAAGTCTGGGAAAGAAAATAAAGGTGGGGCAGAAAGTGGCTGTCGTTGGCGGTGGTAACTCTGCCATTGACGCAGCTCGGGTAGCTCTGAGAGAAGGTGCCAAAGAGGTTCACATTCTTTATCGGCGAGAAAAGAGGGACATGCCGGCACTGGCAGAGGAGATAGCAGCTGCTGAGGAGGAAGGTATTCACATCCATTGTCTGACGGCCCCTACTAAGGTTCTGGGGAATAATGACACAGTCACGGGACTCGAATGTATCCGCATGGAACTGAAGGAATTTGAGACAAGCGGAAGAAAGACTCCTTACCCAATCAAAGGGTCTGAATATACAATGAATGCCGATACAGTTATTGAAGCTACAGGCCAAAGACCGGATACTTCCTTTTTAGGTGGAGACGGTATCGGTGTGGCAAAGGGTGGAACCATAGTAGCTGACCACAGAACCCTTGCCACGAATCGTGAAGGCGTTTTCGCAGGAGGAGATGCAGTGACGGGTGCAGCAACAGTAATCCAAGCAATTGCCGCCGGACAGAGGGCAGCCTCCTCTATCAAAAGATATCTCCGGGGAGAGAAACTCTCACCATTAGTAGAGCGCAACGGTTACGAGCCTATAGCTATTCCCCCCGTGGCTCCTACTGAGGAGGAACTGAAAGAAAGGCCCAGGGTTGCAATTGCGGAGGTCCGCAGCGCTGATAGAAAAGCTTCTTTCAAAGAGATAGTCTTGCCCTATAGTTCGAAAGAAGCTAAAACCGAAGGTAGCCGCTGTCTTAGATGTGATCTTGAGGTAGGAGAATAAGCGATGAAAGAGATAACTTTGACAATCAACGGTAAACAGGTTAAGGGAAAGGAAGGCGATACTGTTCTTGCCGTATGTCAAGCTAACGGTATTGACTTGCCAACGCTTTGCCACCTCGAAGGACTGAGCGATGTCGGTGCTTGCCGCATGTGCGTAGTCGAAATCGAGAGGGAAAGGCGACCTGTGCCAGCCTGTACCTATCCAGCGCGGGATGGTTTGGTTGTACAGACCCAAAATGAAAAACTGGAGAAATATCGCCGGCTGATTTTGGAACTGATGTTCACCGAACGCAACCATCTCTGTGCTCAATGTGTAGCTAGCGGTGACTGTGAATTGCAGAAACTAGCTTATCGGTATCAAATGGATAATACACGCTATCCATACTCCTGGCCTGCTCTATCAGTTGACTCAGTAAACGATTATCTAGTCATTGACCACAATCGCTGCATTTTATGTGGCAGGTGTATCAGAACATGCGATGAAATTGTAGGTGTTCATACGCTCGATTTCGGCTACCGTGGCTGGAAAGACATGGTAGTCGCTGATCTTAATCAACCTCTGGGAGAATCATCCTGTATATCATGCGGAGCTTGTTTTCAAGCCTGTCCTACAGGGTCAATTTTCTCTAAGGGCAGTGCCTACAAGGGCAAACGTCCAGAATCCGAGGAGCAAATCAGCGTCTGCCCGATATGTGGCATCGGTTGCGAGATTAAAGCGTTTGTCAAGAATAACATGTTGGTAAGAATAGACAGCCCTGACCTTATCAAGCACCAAGGATTACTCTGCTACAAAGGACGATTCGCCTCCTTAAATCAAGCGCATGTCCGAATTAAGACGCCGCTGGTGCGAAATGCCCGCGGTAAGATTGAACCTTGCTCCTTAAGCAAAGCTGTAGACACAGTAGCCAAGAAGCTTAGTGAGTTGAAAGCACGCCACGGTAGCAGCAGCATAGCCGGGGTGGCTTCAAGCCAAGCCAGCAGCGAGGCACTGAAAGCATTCAAGGAATTTATTACTGGCACGGTCGGTAGTAAGCTCATCGATAGCCTTGACGGAGACGATTACAGGGCTGTTATTAAGGGCATAAGCAATTTCCAGGATAAGGCAGATTTAAGCGCCGAAGCACCATTAGAAGAGATTCTAAAAGCTGATTGCGTGCTCTTGGCGGGGGCCAACCCGTTTGAAAGCCATCCTGTAGCTGGGTCTTACATCGTTCGGGCAGTAAGGCAGAACAAGGCAAAGCTCATCGTTCTCGACCCGATACAAAATGCCTTCTCTTATTACACGACAGTATGGTTGAAACCAAAAAAAGGCAAGGAGACTCTAGCTATCAAAAGCCTAACCAAGGCTATTATCGACAACCGTTTCGTTAAGGATTCTGCCCAGACGAAGAAAACTGCCGCTTCACTTAATGATGTCAATGTTAAGCGAGGCGCTGAAGAAGCTGGAATCAACCATGATGAGCTTTCTGACGCCGCTGAGATGCTCGGCAAATCCCAGCACAGTGTGGTCATCTACGGTGAAGGCATTCTGCAACAGCGAAATCCAGGGCTGATAACAGCCCTCCTTAACCTAGCGGCTATTTCTGGAAGCCAAAGCGGTGGAAGGCCAAGAATCATATCTCTAAAGCCTAAGGGAAATAGCCGTGGAGCCTGGGATATGGGAATAGCCAATGCTTCTGAGTCTGTCATAGATAACTTGGCGCAAAACGGTGTAAAGGCCTTATATCTACTATTGGCTGATGACTATGTTGAGACACATGAATTGCAGGGGCTTCCCAAAGGAATAGAATTCATGGTGGTTCAGTCCAGCTATCTGTCACCCTTAGTCCAAAAAGCCAATGTCGTTTTGCCATCACCAACTTGGACAGAGATAAGTGGGAATTACACCACTCTGGATGGTACGGCCAAATCTGTATCGCGTCTAATCAGGCCACCCGAAGGTATTAGAGCGGACCGGGAGACAATCAACGAAATTTCAAAACACTTCAAAAAGTAGTAATTATAGCATTAAAGGTAAGGAGTTTATCGTATGGCAAAAGTTAAAGTAGCTACGGTCTGGTTGGAAGGCTGCGCTGGCTGCCACATGTCATTTTTAGACATCGATGAAGCGATAATTGATTTAGCTAATGTAGTTGAATTCACCAGGACTCCTATAACCGATATAAAGGAGTTCCAACCGGTAGACGTTGGTATAGTAGAAGGCTCTGTTGGTAATACTGAAGAGGAGGAGACCCTCAAGCATCTAAGAGCCAACTGTAAGATTCTGATGGCATGGGGTGATTGTGCTTGCTTTGGTGGCGTGTGCGCTATGCGCAGTAGTTTTGACAAAGAAGAGGTCCTCAAGCGTGGCTATATCGAGACCGAGAGTACTTACGAGGGCAAGATACCCGGCCCGCCGGGCGTCCCTGCACTTCTAGACAAGGTAAAACCGGTAAATCATGTGGTAAAAGTGGACTGCTTTGTTCCTGGCTGTCCCCCAGAACCTAAAGCTATCCTATATGCCTTAAATGAACTCCTGGCAGGTAGGATACCAGTTTTGCCCAGCGAAATGATGCGCTTTGATTAAATTTGAGAGGTGAAGCGATGGTTTCTGAAGTCAAAAAAGTTAATGAGACAGTTTCCGAAGCCAAAAGAACAATCGAGATAAATCCAGTCAGCCGGATTGAAGGACATGGCAAGGTAACTATCCAACTGGATGAAGCAGGCAACGTAGCAGATGCTAAATTTAATGTAACGCAGTTTCGGGGCTTCGAGAAGTTCTGCGAAGGCAGGGTGCTCTGGGAGATGCCAGCTATCACGCCCAGGATCTGCGGAATCTGCCCGGTAAGCCATCATCTCGGTGCAGCCAAGGCCTGCGACGCGATTTTAGGAGTTGAACTAACTCGCCCGGCTAAATTATTACGTGAATTGATGCACATGGGGCAATTTATTCAGTCTCATGCCCTCCACTTCTTCCATTTAGCCAGCCCTGATCTGCTATTGGGTATGGATGCTGACCCGGCAAAAAGAAACGTAATCGGGTTAATTGCTGAGAACCCGGAACTTGCCACGAAAGGCGTAAAACTTCGCAGCTTCGGGCAGACAATCATCCAAAGTCTGGGAGGTAAAAAAGTTCACCCCAACGGTGCCATACCCGGTGGAATGAACACACCCTTATCCACCATTGACCGCGACCACTTTCTTAAGCAGATAGATTGGGCTACCGCCGATACCGAAATTGCCCTCAATATAATTAAACAATACTATGACCAACACAATGACTTTGTATGTACCTGCGCTAGCTTCCCAACAGGCTATCTCGGACTGGTGGACAAAAACAACAATCTCGAGTTATACGATGGCAAATTGAGGCTGATCGACTCAAAGGGCAAAGTCCTTGAAGACCAGTTCGATCCTTCCAATTATCTTGATATTATCAGGGAACATGTGGAGGATTGGTCTTACCTAAAGTTCCCGTTTTATAAGAAGCTGGGCTATCCGGCCGGGATTTACCGGGCTGGACCACTCGGCCGACTCAATGTATGCGACGGGATATCCACTCATCGAGCCAATGCTGAACTCAAGAATTTCAAGAAACTGGGCAAGAATGGCGTAGTAGAAGGTTCATTATATTATCATTATGCCCGCCTCATAGAGTTACTTTATGCAATTGAACGAACCAAACAACTTTTAGAGGACAGAGATATATGCTCGACCGACCTCATAGTTACATCAAATAGGTACAATGAGCAGGGCGTTGGTGTCATTGAAGCCCCGAGAGGGACTCTATTCCATCACTACTGGGTGGATGATACCGGGAAGATAACTAAGGTGAACCTGATCGTAGCTACCGGCAACAATAATGCGGCTATGAACAAGGCAGTATACACGGTAGCTAAAGAATACATAAAGAATAATAAAATCACCGAAGGAATCCTTAATCGAGTCGAGGTCGCCATTCGCTGCTATGACCCTTGTCTTTCCTGTTCGACACATGCTTTAGGTCAAATGCCATTCCGCATTCAAGTCGTCTCGGCCGATGGTGACGTAATGCAAGAAATAGCAAGGTAGGCTCATCGTTACTGAACATGCCAGTGAAAGCACTCTGGCCTAGCCGTATTAATGATGAGACCATCATTCGCATACCTGTCACCATTAGAAAGCTGTATAATGAGAACGATAAGCAGACCGCAAAGCAGTCGAATGCGAGATGTCCGACAGGGCAAATAGAGAATAGCAGAAGCAGCGAAGCTTCTAACCGAAAGAGGCTATAATCTGCTGTCACGTCCCTTGCTTCTCCTGTTCAACTCGGGCTTTACGGCAAGCAACCTTTGTCATTAAAACTATCTTCGCTGAAACCATCACGCGATTGCCTTTGAATCTGACGACCAAAATTAGTAAACTTTAGGAGCTGTCAAGAGCAAGACAGCCCTAGACTATGTAGACGACAACTTAGGCACACGAAATAGCATCTGTAACCACTAGAGCGAAAGAAATCAAGGAGTAAATTTAATGGTGACTGAGCAGCAGGTAAGAGAAAGCCTGGAGGAAGTACTAGTTCCTAGTGCTATGCGCAGCCTAGTGAAGCTAAACTTAGTCCGTGAAATCGTTATTTCTGACCAGAAAGTTGACATCACCCTGGTCTCTGCAGCCCTGAACTCGAGTGCTCAAGACTGGCTAAAATCCAAAGTTGGTGACACTATCAAGCAATTGCCAGGTGTAAGCCAGGCGAATGTCAACTTCGTCCAGGCCGCGTCTAAAGAAGTTAACGATGTCGACTATGTGGTAGCCGTAATGAGCGGCAAAGGCGGTGTAGGTAAGTCTCTAGTGGCAGCGCTTCTTGGCATTGCCCTCGCCCGCCAGGGGAAAGAGGTCGGTATCCTTGATGCTGATGTCACCGGACCCAGCATCCCCAAGATGTTTGGCCTGAGCGGCGTTCGGCCCGGCAGCAGTGAAACAGGCATCTTGCCGGTTTTATCAAAACTGGGCATCAGCATTATGTCAATCAATCTTCTCCTGGAACACGAGGACGATGCCGTAATCTGGCGTGGGCCTATTATCAGCAAAGTCATCCAACAATTCTGGGAAGATGTGCTCTGGGGCAAGCTCGATTATCTTATAGTCGACCTGCCACCGGGCACCGCCGATGCACCACTGACTGTGATGCAGACCCTGCCAGTGTCCGGAGTTGTCATAGTGCTCAGCCCTCAGGAGCTGGCAACAATGGTAGTAAAGAAGGCAATAAGAATGGCTAAGCAAATGAATGTCCCCATCCTGGGAGTTGTGGAGAACATGAGCTATTTCACACTTCCTGATAGCGGGAAGAGGCTGGAGTTGTTTGGCAAGAGCAAAGGCAAGGAAATGGCAGAAATCGCTGGAGCTCCCCTTTTAGCCCAAATACCCATCGACCCTCAATTGGCTCAGCTTTGCGACGAAGGTAAAATCGAGCGCTATAGCTCAGAAACATTTGATAGCCTCAGCCAGAACTTTATCCAGGCACTACCCATTAAAACAAAACAATCTTAGGGATGTGTAAGAAAAATTGCTTTATTTGTCACCCTGAGCGACAGCGAAGGGTCTCTAGATTCTTCGCGGAGTTTACCCTGAACGAGATTCTTCGGTCGCTTCGCTCCCTCAAAATGACAAGTAGTGAAGGGTTCAGAATGACAGGTTAATTACCGAATAATCTTTGTTTAAGGAAACGAATAATGACCGATGAATTCGATGAGTTAGAAAAACAAATAATGGAAGCGATGAAGAAAGTATATACCGAAACGGTTATTGACCACGCCATGAGTCCCAGAAATATGGGTAAAATTCCGAACCCCGATGGCTTTGGTTCCGCAACCAGCTCCTGCGGAGAGACCATGGAAATACGGCTTAAGGCGAAAGATGGCAGAATAGCAGATGCCACTTTTTGGACAGATGGCTGCAGCACTACCGTCGCCTGTGGTAGCATGGCCACAGAAATAATTAAGGGCGAGGATGTGGCGCAGGCGTTGGCTATTAATCAGAGTGCTATCCTGGAAGCTTTGGGCGGTCTGCCTGAGGGCAATCATCACTGCGCCCTATTAGCCGCTAATGCCGTCAAAGCGGCAGTCCAAGATTACATAGCCATTAGAAAGGAGCCATGGAAAAAGGCCTACAGGAAATGCTGAAGCCAAAGGCCTTTACCTTCGCTTCCATGGCAATTTAATTGAATGCCTCCCGTAGTATCAATTGTAGGCAAATCAAAATCAGGCAAGACCACTCTTATAGAAGCGCTGATCTCAGAGCTAAAGTCGAGGGGTTACCACATAGCTACCATCAAGCATTCCGCCCATAGGCTAAGTTTCGATAAACCAGACAAGGATAGCTGGCGTCACATTCAAGCTGGCAGTGACGCTACAGCCATCGTTTCGCCAGACCAGATTGTGCTAATCAAGCCGGTTACTGAAGAGCCTGACCTAAACGACATAGCCCGTCTCTTCGGTGAAGATTATGATATTATCCTTGCTGAAGGTTTTAAGCAGAGCAGCGCGCCTAAGCTAGAGGTTCATCGTAGAACAGCCGGTCCACCTCTCAGCCACACTAACAACCTCATAGCTATAGCTACCGATGAGCCGCTGGAAACCAAGACCAGACAGTTTTCCCTGCATGACACCAAAGGCCTGGCCGACCTTTTGGAAAACAGCTTTATAAAGCCCAAATAACATGATAAGGAAGTGTTAGCCGGATTTTAAAAGAGGAGCAACAAGCTGTTTACTTTAACCATTGACGGTATCGAATTTAAAGCTAAAGAAGGAACCAGTATCCTCTGGGTAGCTCTGGATAATGGACTTTATATCCCTAATCTATGCGCCATAAGAGAAGCCAATCCATCTTTTGCTTCCTGCCGCCTCTGCTTTGTGGAAATCGAAGGCAGAGGTGCTCCGGTTACTGCCTGCACCGAGCCGGTCAAAGACGGCATGTCGGTACATCTCAACACGCCCAAAGTCAAGAGGCTCAGGAATACCGCATTTGAGCTTCTCCTTACTCATCACCACCTTGATTGCGCCAATTGTGCCAAGAACCGGAACTGCGAGCTTCAAAATACGGCTTCCCGCCTTGGTTTGAAGCTGAAGCCTAAGAGGCTTAGACGCATACCCCATAATTTACCCATAGATTCGAGCCATACCCTATTTATTTATGACCCCAATAAGTGTGTTTTATGTGGCAAATGTGTTTGGGTATGTCACCAGCAAGGCTCAGGTATACTCGACTTCGCCTTCAGAGGTATTGATACTGTCGTCAGCACCTTCTCAGGTATGCCCTTAGCTGAGGCAGGCTGTACCTCCTGCCTGGCCTGTGTTACTGTCTGTCCGGTAGGTTCCCTGGTAGTTAAACCTGGCGTGCCCCTTATCTTTTTACCAAGAGCAGGTATATGAGATTGTTTACTAAGATGTAGTGGCGAGGCTTTAGCCTCGCTGAACTCGACCCTAAAGGTCGAGTCTACATGTGTGTGGTGATAGGCGACCCCAAAGGGTCGCAAATACATTGAGAGATTATTGCTCGACATCTTCGGTATATAGAATTTGAAAATCTGCATGTAAGGTGCCAAAATAGTCGAGGGTAAGAAATTGATAACTGAAGTTGAAGCGCAGCAAATCGCTGAAAAGTTTCTACTTGCTAAACACTTCGATTCTAAAATCAATTTCAGTGGTTGCCAGCTAATAGCCACTAGTGACAGCCAAGTATATCAACTCCGGGGAGAGCTCACCATGCGGTCTCGAAGCCCGATGAGCCGCTTTGTCGCTCCCAAATCAGCAAATAGTTACGAATTCAAGATAGAAATCGACGCTCAGCAGGGAAAGATTATCAACTACGAGATTATATAGATATATCTGGCGAGCTACTATTCTTCCCAGGCGCCTTTACCAATAAGAGGTACAAAGCGACAGCCACCCAGACTTTCAACCAGATTTCCCTTTTTCCTCCTGGTGACTTTGAGCAAATCCTGTTCCCACCTCGAACCCACGGGAATGACCAGTCGCCCCCCTAACACTAGTTGCTCAAGCAGCGCGTCAGGGACATGGGGTGCACCGGCAGTAACTATTATGGCATCATAGGGTACTCCAACTGGCCAGCCCAAAGCCTCACCAGCCGTGTGAATCTCAAAGTTAGTATAACCTAGCTTGCCCAAAATCTGCCTGGCTGACTCAGCCAATTGATGAATGCGTTCGATGCTGACTATCCACTTCGCCAGCTCAGCTAATATCGCTGTCTGATAGCCGCTTCCAGTACCTAATTCCAACACCTTTTCGCTGCCCTTAAGTCCTAAAGCCTGAGTCATCAAAGCCACGATAAAGGGTTGAGAAATAGTCTGCCCGAAGCCAATGCTCAAGGGCATGTCTTCATAAGCTGCACAGTAATAGTCCTGTGGTACAAAAAACTCGCGGGGCACGTGTGCCATAGCTGACAGCACACGTTTATCACGGATCTCTTGTCTCAGGCAATCGATCAGTCTGGCTCGGGATGCCTCTAAACCCACGCACTTGCCACCTTTAGGCTTCAACTGAGAACAAAAGTTAATATAATAAGAATTAGAAATAGAGCACCAGAAATGATACCGATGCGCCGCAGCTCAGGTAATACGTATTGATAGCGGGTTGCTTGAGCTGACGAGATGGCTGGTGCAACTGAAGGCACTGCTGCTTTAGGCTCAAGCGTCGGTTTAGGCGGATAAATACGTTCGACTGGTACTCTTCTTGCTAACTTGCCACCGGCTCGATGTTTAGCTTTCCGTCGCGATTTTTTCCCCATAGTCTTGCTCCAAAAAATCTAGAATCATATTCTTTATAATCTCGCCTGAGAATATTAATTCTGTCACCCTGAACGAAGTGAAGGGTCTAGATTCTTCGCTTCGCTCAGAATGACAAACTAGCATTTTCAAACTACCCTCTGACCTCGACTCAAGGACGAAGCTCCACCTGAACATAAACCCTGGTAGTTGAAATATGGGCATGTCCCAGAAGCTCCTGAACAGACTGTAAGTCGGCACCGCCCTTCAGTTTATGGGCAGCAAAGCTGTGTCGCAGACTGCGAGGCGTGACCTTGCCGCTAAGTCCAACCTTATCAGCATAGCCCTGAACAATCTGCCAGAAGCCTTGCCGGGTAAGCCGTTCGCCACGGCGATTCAGGAACAAAGCAACTTCTTTTTCATTGCTTAATAAGTCAGGACGAACGACATCAATATATTCTTTAACCAGCCGAGCTACAGGTTGGTCAATAGGAAGAACTCGAACTCTAGAGCCCAACCCTGAGCACCGCACCGTGTTCTTCTTCAAGTCGATGTCTCGTGTGTTTAGCGCCATCAGTTCACTGGCCCTCAAGCCAGTGGCGTAAAGTAACTCCAGCATTGCTTTATCTCTCTTTGCGTCAGTGGTAGAAAGCTTTGCTGGCTCCGCTAATAAGCGGCGGACTTCAGAAACAGACAATGACTTAGGCAGGGGTTTGCTTACGTGAGGTGAAACCAGATTCGGTGCCAGATCGCCTCTCAGCCTGCCTCTGTCCACCATAAACTTAAGGAAGGACTTAGCTGCAGCTATTTTGCGAGCCACTGTAGACGATGTGTACTTTCTCCCCCTGAGGCTGTGTAGATAACCTGATAGAAGCTCAGCGTTCAACCTGGGCTCCGAAGGGCCAAATCCCCCTACTGAGCCCTCAGACTTGGCATAGTCAGCTAGCTGATTCAAATCGTTATTGTAAGCTGCCAAAGTGTTTTTGGAGTATTTCTTTTCGCTAACTAAATAATCAAAGAAGGACTTTATGTCTTCTTCCATTTCAGCACGCCCTGCTTATTCTAGCACAACACAGCCAGGCAAAGCTATGCATGCGGAAGAAAATTTCGAAAACTTTTTGTTTAATTTCAGCATCCAATGCTACAATAAATTGTAGCATGATGCCCGCACTTATTGAGGAGCAGTTAAAAGCATTGCCAGCAAAGCCTGGCGTCTACCTTTTTAAAGATAGCCAAGGTAAAACTATCTATGTCGGCAAGGCAGCTAGCCTCCGCCACCGGATAAAAGCTTACTTTAGTCCCAGTACTAATCTATCACCCAAGCTCGAACGGCTGGTAGCCAGGATAAGCGACTTTGAGACCATTGTGACCGACTCCGAGCAGGAAGCCCTAATCTTGGAGTGCAACCTGATTAAGAAGTACCGCCCCAGCTACAATGTGCGCTTGAAGGATGACAAAACCTTTCCCTACCTTAGGATAGACCTCAAAAATGATTGGCCAAGCGTCCGTATTACTCGCCGTTTCCATAAAAACGGAGACAGGTATTTTGGCCCCTTCGCCAGCGCCAGCTCCTTACGCCAAACGCTGAGGTTAATAAAGAAAATCTTCCCCTTCCGCTCCTGCAATAAAACCATCACCGGAAAAGACCCCAAGCCTTGCCTTGAATACCACATCAATCGCTGCCTCGGACCTTGCATCGGCGTTGTCAGCAAGGAAGATTATAACGAAGTAATAAGACAGGTTATCCTGTTTCTCGAAGGCGAGCAGGAGTTAGTTCTTCGAGACCTCAGGCGCAAAATGAAAAAAGCCTCGCAGCAGCTCCAATTTGAAAAAGCAGCCTTACTCCGCGACCAGATCCAGGCCATAGAAAAGGTTATCGAGGGACAGAGGATTGCCATTACCGTGAGAGGCAACCAGGATGTCATCGCCCTGGCACAAACCAAAGACCTAGCCTATGTAGAGATTTTCTTCATCCGCAGCAACAAACTCATCGGCCGCGACTATATTTTACTGGATGGCATACGCAATGAAGAGCCGAGCCAGATAATGACCAGCTTCATCAAACAATACTATGCCTCAGCCTCCTCAATACCACCAGTGCTCCTGCTCCAGTATCCCATTGAGGAGCCAGAGGTTATCACCAAATGGCTGGCAAATCAGAGAGGAGCACCGGTCAAACTGCACGTGCCGCGCCAGGGAACCAAGAAGCAGCTAATGGACATAGTCATAGAAAACGCCCGCCAGGGGCTGGCTTTATACCAGGCCAAACAATCAACAATCATCGAATCTGCTCTCGTCCTGGAAGAGCTTAAGGAGAGACTCGGCTTACCCGGAATCCCGCTGAGGATAGAGGGCTATGATATTTCCAACATCCGAGGCAATCTAGCGGTCGGCAGCATGGCTGTTTTTGATAAAGGCATGCCCAAGCCAGCGCATTACCGGCGCTTCAGAATCAAGTCGGTAGCCGGCATAGATGACTATGCCATGATACAGGAGGTGTTAAGACGGCGCCTCCGAAGATGTTTGGCTGCTGATGATAAGTGGGCAACAGCCCCTGACCTCATTCTCATCGATGGTGGCAAGGGCCATCTAAATGCTGCACTGGAAGTAATGAAAGAACTGGGACTGGACTCTATCCCGGTCGCCAGCCTGGCCAAAGAAAAGGAAGAGGTATTCATACCCGGCAAATCTGAGCCGCTTGATATCCCTCAAACTTCCGCAGCGCTGTACTTGCTCCAAAGGATTAGAGACGAAGCCCATCGCTTCGCTTTAGGCTACCATCAAAGATTGCGGCAAAAAGAAGGAATAGCTTCAGCTCTGGATAGCATTCCTGGTATCGGCCCCAAACGCAAGAAAGCCTTGCTTAAGAAATTTGGCTCGGTGCGGGGTATCAAAGAGGCATCAATAGACGAGCTGGCCAGGGTAGCAGGAATGACCAGCAAACTGGCTGAGAAAGTGAAGGAATACCTGTAACTACTGGTATAGCAAGGCAAGTATTGACTACTGTTATACAATATAATCTGAAGTGTCCATAACCCATATTTGTCATTGCGAGCGGAGCGAAGCAATCCCACAAAATCGCAGAAAAAGGAGGTGTTCCATGTTAACCGCATCAAAATGGCTACTCATAATAGGTAGCGCGTTACTGATTATAGGCTCGCTGGCAAGATTTGCCGGCATAAATGAGATCCCGTTCACAGGCTGGACCATACCCTGTCCCGTCAGCCTGCTCCTGCTTGGTGTGGGAATCCTACTCTTCGCCATCGGCAGCAAGGCTTTCAAAAAATAAACAGTAGTTCACCCAGATAAAGGTTCACGTTTGCATGCCACCTCCTTCAATAGAAGAGGGCTAGTGGAGGGTTAAGAAACACCGGTGAGGCAAGTATTGACCACCGTAGTATAATCATGTTGAGAGGAGGTGAATCATGTTAACGGCATCGAAGTGGCTTATAATAATAGGTGGCGCATTATTAGCTATAGATGCAATACTGATAGTTGCCGGCATACCCAATCCTATTCCCGGCTGGCCTTTACCCTGCCCTATAACCCTGTTCTTGCTTGGTTTAGGCCTTCTTCTCTTCGCCATCGGCAGCAAAGCCTTTAAGAAGTAGCAATACTTGTGTCCAAATGTAGTTGCGACCTTAGGGTCGCCCTTTCTTATCCCACATGTAGCGGCGACCTTTTAAGGTCGCCTGGGGCTTGGTTACGGTCGAGGCTAAAGCCTCGCAACTACACGTTCCTTCTACCATCACCCTTGACAGAAGGAAGGGCGGGCAGGCATCCAGCGAGAATTTACTCCCGCTGGGATATGGGGCACGGGAGAGGCTAGGTGAGGTGAGACCCGTAGGGACAGACCTTCAGGGTCTGTCCACCTCCACCCCACAAAAATCCTAAATCCTAAGCACCAAATGCCAAACACATTCAAAGCCCTAGATTGAAAACATCTGGAGATCTTTTATTGTCATTGCGAGGAACGGAGTGACGAAGCAATCCCGAGGGGTGGGAATAGATATACAGAGATTGCTTCGCTTCGCTCGCAATGACACAGAGGAGCCAACGAACGCTCTTAACATTTGGAAATTTGAGATTGAGATTTATTTGAGATTTAGATATTGGGATTTGGATTTTCCCATGGATTGGGTGAGGGTGAGCTTTCTACAAGCCTAAAAGTCGTGCCAGAGTCTTGGCGTTTCTTACCGCATAAGCTTCAGCATCGTTGTTGAAGTAGATATACACTGCCTTCAGATTCTTCCCCAGCTCATCAATCTTCTTCGCCCAATCCGAAAGTTCCTCATCGCTATAGCAACTCCAGTACAAGCCGGTGCTGCCATGAAATCGGATATAGGCGAAATCAGCCGTAGCCACCACCGGGCAGGTAAAATCAGGCATATCAAAGACACACAGGCCAGCATTGTACCGTCTCAAAATACTAAAAACGCCATCATCAATCCAGGACTCATGGCGAAACTCGAAAGCATGGCGATACTGACGAGGCAAGATAGTCAAAAAAGCTTCTAAAGTTTCATCGTTGCGCTTCATACCAGGCGGCAATTGATATAGCAGCGGCCCAAGCTTATCCTGCAGAAAATCAGCTCGTATCAGGAAATTCCGCAGTGGTTCCTCCACATTCCTTAGCCTCTTTATATGGGTGATGAAACGGCTAATTTTAACAGCGAAGACAAAACCCTTGGGCGAAGATTCACGCCAGTTAACAAAAGCTTTTTCCGAAGGCAAATGATAGAAGCTGTTATTGAGCTCTACAGTAGTGAAATCCTGAGCATAAAATCCCAGCCACTTCGGTTTAGCCAGTGCTTCAGGATAAAAAAGTCCCCGCCAGTGCTCATAATGCCAGCCGCTGGTCCCGACATAATATTCAGTCATCACTCCCCATATTGTTTAGCAATTCTCCTCTGTTATTACGAGCTCTTTCTCGCTGTCATTCTGAGCGTAGCGAAGAATCTAGAGACCCTTCGCTATCGCTCAGGGTGACAAACAAGAAACCTCCAAATTGGACTTCACCACTACCCTCCAGCTATAATTAACTACTAATGAAAGAGCCAGATAGCCAGTCAAGGCTTCCCGTGCCAGTAACTCCGCCGAAGCTCCTTAATCAGGGCTTCGTCCGGATAAGCAATCGCCGCAGCTTCATCAGGACAAGAAGGTTCTCCGGAATCTCTTCTTTCCTGATGCTGCCTATCTTCATGCTTGAGTTCCTTTTCCTGGCCTTGCTAATAGGCATACTCTTGCTCATCTTCGCACTTTATGTAATGTTTAGTCTGCTGATTTCCCTACCTAGGCTGAAAAAGGGACGCTTCTAGAGGGCACCCCTTTTTTGTCATTCTGAGGGAGCAAAGCGACCGAAGAATCTCACTTTATAAAGATCCTTCGCTTCGCTCAGGATGACAACTGGAAAGAATCCAGAGTTACAATTCGCAACGGCAAACACTTCCTTATAGCTCTTCCAACCTCGCTAAATCAAACCTCATGCCATCACGAGCCGCAATAACCTTAATACCTGTATCGTCGCTCAGCTTCTGGGCCAATTCCCAGGGCTTAGCCCGCCACAGTGACATACCAAAGTGGGTGAGTATGGCAGCCTTGGGTTTCACTTCCCCAATTATCTGCCTGGCCTCAGGAATAGATAAATGGTCAGCCCCATCCCGAGGCTCCAGCATAACTACATTCATAATTAACAGCTCAGCCCGGTAATATCTGGACAATGCACCGAAATACTTGGTGTCGGTAATCCAGGAAAGGGTATGCCGCGGTGTTCTGAAAACAAAGCCATAGGTCTCAACAGGATGCCTGTGCTTCACCGGAGTCTCAAAAGAGATATCTTCGATAGAATAAGATTTGCCCTCAGACAAAATATCTATCTCCTGTGGGTAGTTTTGCAGGTACGGGAGAATTACAGCATCCTTATCCAGAGCATCCGATGGCGCAAATACCACACCGCGCTGCTTCCAGCCACCCTCAGTCATCGCTTCAATCATGATATTGATGTCGCCGGAGTGGTCTAGGTGTTTATGAGACAAGATGATAGCCTTCAGCCTGGAAGCATCAAGTTTTCTCTTGACGCTTTGAACAAGGCAGCCAGGACCAGGATCAAGGAGTATCTCAGTGCCGCCGAAATTGAGCCAGGCACCTCCTGAAGCTAAAAACTGCTTGGTCACCACAAACCGAGCACCCGCAGTACCTAGAAAGGTTATTGTGTCCGGCAGACCCTCCACAGCCCTAATTATATCAGGAAAGCTAGAGAGACTCCGTGTCATCACTCCAAACCTTTGCCCACTGTCATTGCGAGCCTCTCCCCCTACTGTCATTGCGAGCCAAAGGCGTGGCAATCTCCGCATAGCAACCACGTCCGCCTTCGACTGAGATTGCTTCGTCGCTTTGCTCCTCGCAATGACAAAAATGGGTATGCCTAGAGCATCCGCTCTAGGCACGATTGGAGCCGATGCTCCAATCTACCCGATTCCGTGTCATCCTGAGCCCTTTCCCTTCATGTCATCCTGAGCGAAGCGAAGGATCGAGAGTGTTTATCAACAGTCCGTTTTCAATGTAGTTGCGACCCTTTAGGGTCGCCCTTCTTATCCCACACATGTAGCGGCGACCTTTTAAGGTCGCCCGAAGCTGGAATCTAGCGAGGCTAAAGCCTCGCCGCTACATTAGCAAACAACCACAAGAATCCCCCCCTAGCTTACCCATCCAGGTTTCTGTTAAAATTGGCCCAGCCTTCTAAATTACCAAAGGGAGATGAATGACAGCATTACAAGACGATATCGCCCAACTGCTCAGAGAGTACCAGGCCAAAACAGGGAAACTGTTGACGATTGGCACTGTCGAATCAGCTACCGGCGGCAGGATAAGCGATAAGATAACCAACGTCCCGGGTAGTTCCGATTACTACAAGGGCTCCATCGTTTCCTATAGTAATGAAGCCAAAACGGAAATTCTTGGGGTGAAAAAGCAGACCCTTAAGAAACATGGAGCCGTCAGCCCCCAGACAGCCATAGAGATGGCTGAAAGTGGCAGGAAATTGCTCAAAGTAGATATCTGCATATCCGATACTGGCATTGCTGGGCCCACTGGTGCTGCACCGGGCAAACCTGTAGGACTATTCTATCTCGGCCTATCAGCTAAGGATACCACATTGACTCAAGAGCATCACTTTCCAGGCAATAGAGAGCAAAACAAGCAAAAGGCTGCTGAAGCAGCGCTGAGCCTGCTCAAAGAATATTTCCAAACACACCTCGGCAAAACAGCCGCTAGTACACTGGAGGAGAAGCATGTAGTCACCTGCTTCCTCGAACATGGCGGCAAAATCCTGATTTTAAGACGGAGCCACAAAGTCAGCACCTACCGTAGAAGCTGGGCCGGCGTCAGCGGCTATATAGAGACAAACGATGTTGACCAAGCCTTCACCGAGATAAGCGAGGAAACTGAACTGTACAAAAAGGACCTGAAGTTGATAAAGAAAGGCGAACCATTGGAAGTCATCGATAAAAGCCTGAACCGAAAATGGATAGTGCACCCATTCCTTTTCCACGCAAAAGCTCCGGAAAAAATCAAGATAGACTGGGAACATACCGAAGCTAAGTGGATTAAACCCGGGGAACTTAAGAAATTCGAAACCGTTCCCGGACTGGCGAAAGCCCTGGCGCGGGTGATTAAATGAGATACGCGTGCACTTCGCGCCTTAACTCCCTCAGGAAGTGAATATGCTGGCTAAAGTTATGAGCTGTGCCGTAGTCGGGCTGGAAGGAGCCATCGTTGAAGTAGAAGCTGACATCTCTCCCGGGCTTCCCTCCTTCACCATCGTCGGTCTACCAGATACTGCAGTGCAGGAAGCTAGAGAACGTGTCCGGGCTGCCATCCGCAACTCTGGATGTATTTTCCCAACCAGGCGAATTACGGTAAATCTTGCCCCCGCTGATTTAAAGAAAGCCGGCCCTGCCTACGACCTGCCCATTGCCATCGGCATATTGCTCAGCTCAGAGCAAGTATATGCTGACGTCTCAAACATGCTTTTCCTCGGCGAGCTTTCACTCGATGGCAGCCTGCGACATACCCATGGCATCTTGCCCATGGCTGCTCTAGCTCGAGACAAGGGGTTGTCAGATGTCTTCGTGCCGTCCGATGATGCCAACGAAGCCTCCATGCTGGATGGCATCAAGGTCATCCCTTCTGTATCACTAGCTCAACTGGTCAGCCATCTTCGAGGTGAGATATCAATCCCTCAATATCAGCCGGATAAAGACTGGAGAGACGTCACCACTGACTTCTCCCATGTTGACCTGGCCCACATAAAGGGACAGGAACATGCCAAACGCGCTACAGAAGTAGCCGCTACTGGCGGACATAATATCCTCATGTCTGGCCCACCGGGCAGCGGCAAGACCATGCTTGCCCGTTCGCTACCATCCATAATGCCAGCGATGACTCTAGCCGAGGCTTTAGAGGTGACCAAAATCTACAGCGTCAGCGGGCTTCTTTCTCAGGACACGCCCCTCATCAACCAGCGTCCCTACCGCTCGCCACATTATACCATCTCCCACGCCGGCCTGGTCGGCGGTGGACACTGGCCTCGCCCCGGTGAAATAAGCTTAAGCCACCGCGGCGTGCTCTTTCTTGATGAGTTCCCCGAATTCAGCCACATGGCTCTGGAATCACTGCGCCAGCCTGTGGAGGACAAGGTTGTCACCATCAGCCGGGCTCAAGGCAGCGTCACCTTCCCGGCCAACTTTATGCTGGTGGGCGCCATGAACCCATGTCCCTGCGGTTATTACGGTGACCCGGTTAAAGAATGCAAGTGCTCCTCAGGTGAAATCTCGCGCTACCAGAAGCGAATCAGCGGGCCGCTTCTCGACCGCATCGACATCTTTATCGAAGTCCCGCGAGTCGAATACGAAAAGCTTACCGATGACACCCTGGGCGAAAGCTCGGAGAAAGTTCGAACTAGGGTTGAAGCTGCCAGGCAAATTCAACAGAGGCGCTTTGAAGGGACAAAGCTTATGTGCAACACCGAGATGACGCCCATAGAGGTTAAGGAGTTCTGCCGTGTTGACCCGCCAGCCCAGAGCCTGCTGCGTACGGCTATGAAGCAACTCCATTTAACCGCCCGTGCCTTCCACCGTGTACTCAAGCTAGCCCGAACCATCGCCGACCTCGACGGCGCCGACATCATCAAAGCCAACCACCTCGCCGAAGCCCTCCAATACCGCCAGAGGAGCCTGAGCTAGCAATCTGTGCACGCACTGTGTACGTAATATAGCTAAATTGTGGAGAGCTTTAATACAAAGGAACTGTCCATAAGCGCCCACCAGACTGGACACCAACCGCCTCGACGGAAAACTATTAAAACTGCCCTCGTAAGAGCTGAATTTCAGATTGTGAGGCTAAAAACAAGTTCAAAAGTTCTGCCTATTGCTACCTCAGCTCCACCATTGCTTACAAAAGTTTAGCAAAACATTAAATAACCGCTTGCTTATTTTTACCCGCACTTCCCTGTCCACCAATTTGATTGCTATTAGCACTATATTTGACATCTTTGGATATTAGTAATATAGTATTATCGTAATATAGTAACAAGCTTAATAATGAAGATTGCTCGTACCGATAGGTTCAAGAAAGCTTGGAGGCAACTCAGCGCAAACGATAAGAGATTAGTTCATAAGGCTATCGAAAATCTCGCAGTGAATATGAGCTATCCTTCTCTAAGGGTAAAAAAGGTAAAAGGAACTGGAAATATCTGGGAGGCAAGAGCTAGTCAGTCATTAAGAATAACATTCCAGCTAGACGCTGATACTATCGTTTTGCGTAATATCGGACATCATGACGAAGCGCTTGGACAACCTTAGGAGGTTTGAAAGATGAGTGTATATAGTAAAATTACAAGACATGGCCAAATCACACTTCCGGCATCTGTACGCAGGAAACTTGGTATTGATGAAGGCGATATCGTTGAAATAGAAATTGTGGATGAAAAGGCAGTGTTAGTGCCGAAAAAGCTGGTGGACAAGAGCCAGGCTTATTTCTGGACAAAAAGCTGGCAAGAAGGTGAAAAAGAGGCTGAAGAGGACATCAAATCTGGACGTGTAAAAGTTTTCGATTCGGTAAAGGAGCTAATAAAAGAGCTAGATTGAAATTTGCTCCAGATTACTTTCTGTTCCGTCTGAGAACAAGATGGCTCTCCCATTTTTTGCACCTGAGATCACTTCCTTGCTGCAATAGTAGTTAACAATGGTCTAAATGGCAAGGCTGAAAGCCAGGGTGAAAGTTCTTTGTTCCGTCCACTGAGCCCCACTGGACTGAACATCAACCGCCTCGAAGGGAACCTATGCTCACACTCTTCTTTGCTTTGCCAACAAGGTAGCGGCCTCGCTGCCATCATAAAATCTATAGATATCCCGACCTTTCTCCTTAGCCCAGTACATGGCGGTGTCAGCATTCTTCAATAAGCTTTCAATATCTTTCCCACCTTCGGGGTAAACAGCAATGCCAATGCTGGTTGTGATATGGAGCCGGTAACCACCAAAAACAAATGGCTCTTGAAAGGCATCTAAGATTCTTTGGGCGAACTCGGCAGCATCGTTCGCCTGGGAGATTTGTGGTAACACCAAAATGAACTCATCTCCACCTATACGGGCAATCGTATCGCTCTTGCGCATAATACCTGTCAACCGCTCTCCAACGGCTTTCAGTAACTGGTCACCGACGTCGTGCCCCATAGCATCGTTAATAGCCTTAAATCGATCCAAATCGAGCATCAGTACGGCCAGTCTGTTACCACTGCGCCGTGACAGAGCCAACCCAATCGTAAAACGGTCACTTAACAATACTCTGTTGGGCAGGCCAGTCAGTGGGTCATGGGTGGCCATTTCAGCAAGCTTTTGTTCGAACTGCTTATGCTCGGTAACATCACGGCTGATTGACCGAAATCCGATAATCTTTCCCTCATTGTTTCGCAAAGGGGAAACTGAGTTTTCTAAAAATATTTGCGTTCCATCTTTTCTAATGCTTGCAAAGGGATACGATTTCAGTGGCTCGCCTGTCCGGTAGACTTTACTCCAGGCCTTATACACGCTCTTTGCATCCTCTTTGGATACATAGACTCGATAGTTCATTCCGATTAACTCTTCCTTGGAGTATCCGAATTGACGACAAGTTGCGTTATTGACGAAGGTGAAGTTACCAGCGAGGTCTACCTCATAGTAGCCTTCTTCTATCTCAGCCAGTATAGTCCGATATCTCTCCTCTGATCTTGCTAGGGCCTCTTCCAACTGCTCGTGTTCGGTGATGTCCATAAAGCTTCCCACGGCGGTCCGTTTTCCTCTGTACTCAGTTGAGACAAGTCTCTCTAAAACCCACATTACCTCGCCGTTCTTCTTCATAAATCTGTACTCATAGGGCAATAGACAGTGGTCTTTCAGGTTTTCTATCGCCTTCTTCCTGACTGCTTCTCTATCCTCAGTATGAACCAGGTCGAGAGAATACTTGCCTCGCAGTTCCCGCTCTGTATAACCTGTTAGCTCCTGGAACAGTGAGTTAACATACTGAAATTTTCCATCCTGGACAACGTAAATCCCTGTTCCGGCACAACGCATCAAAGCTTGAGCCAGTTCTGCCGACTCACCCATCCCGGATTTGTTTTGTTTATCTGTCTTTCCCATTTAGATTAGTCACTCCCCTGCTCGATAACTTATCGCTGAATCCAGCCTAATCTAATATACTGCTCCCCAGAGCTATTGTGAATAGCCTATAAGTAACTTTACGTGTAGTAAAAAAGTAAGGTATGTATCCCTTCATGACAAGTATGTCCCCAAGGCTGTTATCCAACAAAGCAGAGAGCGGCTTATTTGCAGTCAAGATTTGTAACGCGGCTGCCACCACCTCGGCATCCCAGGGGGCTATCGTTCAGAAGCAGAAACCGACCACTTAGGTGGTCGGTTTCACTACTGACCTCCGGTCAAAGCGCGCCTTACCTCTCTCTTCAACTGCTCCGCACTGAAGGGCTTGTCAATATGGGCAGCTTTAGTCTCCGAGAGGAACTTTTCGGTATCGGCGCCCATAATATCGCCGGTGATGAAGACTACTCTCCGGGCTAATGATTTAGCTATCTTTTGAATACGCCTGTATAATTCCACGCCATCCATGGCCGGCATCTTGATATCTATCAGGACGAGGTTGT
>Ga0194110_10001260_pt1 | contig 32415 bp, 26 predicted proteins | sample TA2Kig1200mmetaG_FD_146192 | JGI IMG/M metagenome (GOLD analysis project Ga0194110, IMG submission 146192) | Freshwater microbial communities from Lake Tanganyika, Tanzania - TA2015032 Kigoma Deep Cast 1200m | ecosystem: Environmental > Aquatic > Freshwater > Lake | place: Tanzania: Lake...
CGATTCTTCCGGGATATACCGCGGCAAGTTTCATCTCTAAATCTTGACGATGTTTCTACAGAGACAAGGACAAATTTGATGAGGAACGGTTTGGCCCTCCTGCAAGGCAGCCACTTCTTGGGAGTGGGAGCAGGGGGGTTCGAGAGCCACATGGCCGAAGGTTCTGTTTATTACACCTGGGGAATCACCAATGCCCATAACTGGTGGCTGGAGATTCTGGTAGACTATGGGGTATTGATTTTCGCTCTATTTCTGGCATTCTACATCGGACTCCTCTGGAATCTGTACCGGATTTACCGCCGTTCTGAAAGCCTGCTATTGAAGTCAGTTTCACTGGCCACATTCATCTCCCTGGCGATGTTCTCTGTAGCTTGCCTGAGTTCCAGTGGGCTGGTCGGAGCGTTATTTGTCTGGTTCTTGTTTGCTACCGCACTCTGCATAACAAGTCGCCATCGTGTCGCGAAAGGGGAAAAGCCTACCTGAATTAGAAGGCGGTGGGAATGAAAAAGGTACTAGTGGTTGATTATTACTTTCCTCCATTGGTCAATCTTAGAACTCTCAAGTTTGTAAAGTACCTGCCAGGATGTGGCTGGGAACCGGTCATACTCACTGTCAGCAAAGGATATCATCATCTAGGCGAGAATCATGCCCTCCTTGACGAAGTCCCTCCAGCAGTGCACATTTACAGAACGTTCTCTATCGAGCCTGTAAGATTGGTGAGGCTATTCAGGAGCCTGTTAGGGCTGGTAGGCAAAAGCTCCAGAAGTGTACATGGGGTGGATGAGATTGCTGTGCCCAGAAAAGGTCTGCTTAGAAAGATTGCTAGTTTTGTAGCAGGCGTGTTCGTTATCCCCGATCACTGTATCGGTTGGTTACCCTTTGCCTTGGTTAGGGGCTTGAGGGTTATCAAGAAGGACAAGGTTGATGTAATCTATTCTGTTTCTTTCTCCCATACCTCTCATTTAATTGCTTACCTTCTGAAAAGGATGACGGGGAAGCCCTGGGTGGCAGATTTTAGGGATCCTTGGACCTGGGGACATTTCTCCGCACTGGCTGTGTGGCGACCAAAATGGAGGCTAAGGATTGAACAGTGGATGGAATCTGCAGTATTAAAGCATGCGGATAGGGTTATCTCGGTCTCAGAACCAATTATTAATGATTTCAAGAATCGCCATTACCTTGCTGAAGAGGAGAGGAGCAAGTTCGTAGTCATCCCCAACGGATTCGATCCTGAGGATTTTGTGACCCTTGCCAGCTCGGAGCACTCGCTAGGAGATAAGTTTAAGGTCACCTATACGGGGGCTGTTACTCCGTCAAGCGATCCTAAGCGGTTCTTGAATGCTGTCAATGAATTGGTCAAGGAGAATAAAGAATTACAAGCTAAGCTCAGTATTGCCTTTGTTGGCAAGGTTGGTTCAGGATCTGATTTGAGCTCATATGACTTGCATGATTCGGATCTAAAGGGAGTAGTGGAGTTTTTGACTCATGTGCCCTACAAACAGAGCCTAGAATATATGAAAGCTTCCGATGTCTTGCTGCTAATCATTAATGTCTCAAAGACAAGTGAAGCCGTTTTTACCGGAAAAATATTCAATTACCTTGGCGCAAGAAAGCCCATATTGGCTCTAGCCCCGACAGGGGTTGCTGCAGATTTGATCAGGGAGGCAAGGGCAGGCATCGTCGTAGCCCCGGATGATGTAGAGGGAATCAAGAAAGCCATACTGGAGCTATATTCTGGTCATAAGCTAGGGCTTCCTTTTCAGCCTGATGGGGCAGTAATCCAGCGATTTGAAAGAACCAGACTGACCGGAGAACTCGCCAAAACTCTAGACGAGATTTCTGTCGCTAGGGCAAAGAAAAGAAAAGCATAGACAGTGGCTATGGCTGCGGCGAAGACAAGCATTGTGAACACGGTCGGCCCTGTTCAGCATTTCCTGCGAATCATCGGTGGAACTGGCCGAAGAGTGGAGCGTACATTCTGTGTGTGACGACATGCTGAAAGGACACGAGTGAAGATTCTTTTTCTTCCCGCCTGGTTCCCCTCAGAGGTTAACCCACTGAGCGGGGTATTTATCAGAGAGCATGCTAGGGCAGCTTCCTTATACAATGATATTGTGGTGGTGTACGCCTACCATAGCCCTGGTCGTAAGATAAAAGGGCTCTATGAGGCCTCTGAAGCTATAGAGGATGGGATCAGGACTGTCAGGGTGAGGTATCGCTCTCCTTCTGCCAAAGGCGATTCTTCCGTGTCCCGCCTGCTTCGCTTATGGAGCACATTGTCCTACCTCCGGCGTTTCATGAGACAGGGCTGGAGGCCAGATATCATTCATGCTCATGTCTACTCCGCGGCTCTGCCAGCGCTCATCCTGGGCAGGCTTTACCGTATTCCTGTAGTCATCACCGAACATTGGAGTTGGTTTATCCTGCACAAGCTGACTTGGGAGCGACGTCTGGCAGCCAGATTTGTTCTGAACAGAGCAAAGGTAGTTCTGCCAGTGAGTGAGCACTTGAGAAGGCAGATAGAGGCTTATGGTATAAAGAATGACTTACAAATTGTGCCCAATGTGGTCAATACTGAATTGTTCCATCCCTCTCCTGATCAAGACAGCGAGGAGGGCATAAAGAGGCTCCTGCTGGTAGCCAATCTTTCTCCAGAAAAGGGTATCCCCTATTTGCTGCAAGCCTTAAGCCAGATCAAAGAGAGGAGGTCTGACTTCTCTTTGGACGTGATTGGCGAGGGAGCAAAGAGGGCAAAGAGGGAGGATTATGACCAGACAGCCAGCAATTTGGGACTGGCGCAGATAGTGAGATTCCATGGAGCAAAACCCAAAGAAGAGGTGGCTGAGTTCATGAAAAGCTGCCATTTCTTCGTTCAGTCCAGTTTATTCGAGACTTTTGGAGTAGTCTATATTGAAGCCATGGCTTGTGGAAAACCCGTGATAGCTACCGATATTCCCGGGCCCAATGAGTTCATCAACTCAGATGTAGGGATTCTGGTTCCGCCTAAGGATGTAAACGCTTTAGCTGAGGCTATTGATTTCATGCTCGACCATTACCAGGACTACTCTGCGGAAAAGATTGCTACTTATGCTAGAGAAAAGTTTAGCTATGAAGCCGTAGGGAAGAGGCTGGATGGAATTTACCAAGAAGTGTTAACTCTTTTTTCCAAGGAGGGCAAGCGTTGCCGCGTAAAGTAGCTATGCTCCTCTCCAACCCTTTCGCCAATGACCCCAGGGTATATAAGGAGGCGAAGACGCTGGTAGACAATGGCTACCAGGTGACCGTATTTGCCTGGGACAGGGAATGCACGCATCCCCAAAAAGAGCATCGAGAGGGAATGCACATTGAAAGAATAGCGGCGAAGGCAACTTATGGCCGAGGATTATTACAGGCTCCTGCATTGCTTCTTTTCTACAGCAAGGTTTTACCTCGCCTTAATCGCGGCAGATTTGACGTCATTCACTGCCATGATCTGGAGACTCTACCCCTCGGCTTGCTGGCTGGGAAGTTGACGAAGGCTAGAGTGATTTTCGACGCTCATGAGGCAGATTACTATAGCGACGCCCAGCGACTTCGTTGGCTATCTACACGCGCAGGCAAGGTGCTAGAAAGACGGCTAGCCGGACGGGCTGAAGCTGTGTTAGCAGTGAATGATTATCAGATGGGTAAATACCATGAGATGAAAATCAAGAATGTACGGCTGGTACCTAATTACCCTGACTTGAGTTTGATGGCAGCCAAACCATTAAGTGTGGAGAGAAACCGCATTGTCATAGGCAGGATTGGCGCACTCCACGAGGGTTCAGGAATAGAACACCTTATTGATGCTTTTACGTTGATGCGCGAAAAATACGACAATATTTCCCTGAAGATAGTGGGGGGCACTGCGTGTACCGATAGGCGTTTGTTGCTTCAGAAGCTTGCCACTCTTGGCAGCGCGGCAGAGTTCATCCCGGGCTACGAGTACTCGGAACTGGGAAAACTCTATGACGACCTCCACATCTGGGTGATGCCCACTGACCCATCGTCGTTTTCGGGTTACTTGACCCCCACCAAATTCTTTGAAGCCCTCTGCTTTGCCAAACCAGTGGTTGTCAGCAACACCGGATACATGGGCACGATTGCGCAACAGGAGAATTGCGGTCTGGTGCTTGACGAGGTCACCCCGGAGAGTATCGCTAGTGCCGTGGGTAAACTCATAGACAACCCCGAATTGAGAAAGGAAATGGGTGAGAACGGGCGAAAAGCAATCAAGGAGAAATACAACTGGGATATCTCAGTGAAGGAGCTATTGGCTGCCTACGAGAATCTGTCATGGCGAAAAGGGTGAAGAATATGAATAGGGGCAAAGACGATCTCTTTGCTTCACAAGGCAAGGTCATTGGTGAGGGGTCTCTGTGGTAGTAGAAGTGCTCTTTTGGGTCTTTGTCGGTCTGGTGGCTTATGCTTACTTTGGCTACCCTGCTTTGCTGGTTGCCCTGGGCAGTCTGAGAGGGAAAAGAGAGTATCCTGAATTGCAGGAGTTGACGACGGTCAGCCTTCTTATTGTTGCTTACAATGAGGAGAAGGTTATCAGGCAAAAGATCGAGAATAGCCTGGCTCTGGACTACCCGAAAGATAAGCTGGAGATAATCATCGCCTCTGATGCTTCCACAGATAGCACTGACAAGATCGCCATTGAGTATCAGGATAAAGGAGTACGGCTGATCCGTCGCCCCACCAGGGGCTCACAGACCGGGGCTCAGAACTACGCTGCCCCCCAGGCGAAGGGAGATATAATCGTCTTTTCCGATGCGGAAACCATGTACGCAAGGGATGCCATTGGCAAGCTGGTTGAGCCATTTGCTGACCGTGATGTGGGCTGTGTAGTGGGGAACCATGGGTATATCAACCCCGGAGATTCAGCTACAAGTTATGGGGAGACGCTTTACAAAAGATATGATAATTTCCTGAAACAAAAGCAAAGCACAGCTAGGGCTCTCCTTTTTGCCACTGGGGCTATCTATGCAGTTCGTAGTTCCCTTTATACCCCTGTAGACCCTAGGTATGACCATGACACTGTAGTACCACTGAGATGTGCCGCCTCTGGGCATAAGGTTATCTATCAACCTAAAGCAGTCGCTTACGAGCAGGCTTCCACTGAAGCTGAGAATGAATTCAGACGCAAGGTTCGGATCATAGTTAGGGATGCCTGGACACTGCTGGGGCTGAAGCTTATGTTCCCCAGGCTTTGGCTAACCTTCAATATCGTGTCACACAAGATTCTGAGATGGCTGGTTCCGGTGTTCTTGATTGCTGCCCTGATTATGAATGCATTTCTTCTAGACCAACTCCTGTACCAAGTTACCATGTCACTTCAGATATTGTTTTATCTGAGCGCTCTGTTGGCTTTCCTGTTATCCCAAAGGGGAAAGGGAGTCAAACTGCTTCGAGTCCCCTTCTACTTCTGTCTGGTAAATCTGGCCTGCCTGATGGCTATCTGGAAAGTCTGCCGGGGGGAGAAGGTGGTCACCTGGCAACCGAGGGGGTGGTGAGCCTGTTTATACAAACAAAAGAACCTTTCCTCAAGCGGCCTTTCGACTTCTCTCTGGCGCTTCTAGGCCTGGTCTTGTCCTCGCCCCTGTGGCTTGCCTTTTCTCTGGCGATATACGCAGAGGACAGGGGGCCGGTCTTCTTTCTCCAAGAGCGGTGCGGCAAGGAGGGAAAAGCCTTTCGGACTATAAAGTTCCGGACGATGAAGGTGCCTAAGGAAGGCGAAGCACGGTTGGATGTAGATTTGGAGGAAGACCCGCGGGTCACCAGGGTCGGCAGGCTGCTCCGGGCAATGGCTCTGGACGAGCTGCCCGAACTGATAAATATCCTCAAAGGGGAAATGAGCTTCGTGGGCCCAAGGCCACTGCCGTTCCGGATAGAAGTGGCTTCTCATTATGGGAGTATCGCAGAGGTTCCCGGCTACGAGATGAGGAGCCAGGCGCGCCCCGGGCTGACCGGTCTAGCCCAGGTTTGTGCCCCCAAGGATATAGAGCACCAGAGTAAGTTCCACTATGACAACGTGTATGTAGAGAAGATGAGCTTCTGGCTCGACCTGAAGCTGATACTGCTGTCATTCTGGGTAAGCTTCAGGGGGAGGTGGGAGGGGCGGGGGAGCAAAGTATGAAGAGGATAACATGAAGGTGCTGGTTACCGGGGGAGCGGGGTTTATCGGCTCCCACATAGTTGATGCACTCCTTGAACAGGGACATGAGGTGGTGGTAGTGGATAATATGTCCACAGGCTTTGCACAGAATGTCAACCGCCAGGCTGGATTGTACACGATGAGTATTTGTGATGCTAATCTGGAGGAATTATTTGCCCAGGAAAGGCCAGAGGTGGTGAACCATCAGGCGGCGCAGATGGTGATACAGAAGTCAGTAGAGAACCCAATCTTCGATGCTGAGGAGAATATTCTGGGAAGCTTGAATGTCATCCTCAACTGTGTTCGCTTCGGGGTGAAAAAGATAATCTATGCCTCCTCGGGGGGAGCCGTCTATGGCGATCCGGTGCGGCTCCCAGTGAAGGAAGACTACCCGGTAAACCCCGTTTCCCAATATGGGGTCTCGAAACACACTGTTGAGCACTATCTGCATGTTTACGAGACACAATACGGGTTAGGCTACACGGTGCTGAGATATGCTAACGTCTATGGGGCACGGCAGAATCCCGAGGGGGAGGCAGGGGTGGTGGCTATCTTCGCCCGTCAGATGCTGAGAGGCGAGACACCTACCATATTTGGCCAGGGCAACAAGACGCGAGATTATACCCACGTGTCAGATGTGGTGAGAGCCAATCTTCTGGCTATGGAAAGGGGAAGGGGCATCTATAACATCGGTACCGGCGTGGAAACGACAGACCAGGAGATGTTCGATACTCTGGCGGAGCTCCTGGGCTACAAGGATGTCCCACGGTACGAGCCGGTGAGGAAAGGAGAGATTTACCGCATTTGCCTGAATTCTTCCTTAGCAGGGATGGAGCTGGGCTGGCAGCCTCAGCTAAGCCTTAGGCAAGGATTATTACAGACCGTCAGTTATTACCACCGCCGCTTCGCGTCCCGAGGGATAGAGTAGAAATGAGTGAGCATTGACATGCTAATCCCACTTTCCCGCCCGGATATCACGGACCTGGAGATAGAGTATGTCACCGAGGTGCTCAGGACCCCCAACCTGAGCCTGGGGCCGAAGCTGGCGGAGTTCGAGCAGAAGATGGCAGCGTATGTGGGCAGAAAATATGCCATCGCAGTGAATAGCGGTACTGCGGGCCTGCACCTCATCATCCGCGCCATGGGGATTGCGGAAGGGGACGAGGTCATCACCACCCCCTTCAGCTTCGTCGCCTCGGCTAACTGCCTTCTGTTTGAACGGGCAAGACCGGCCTTTGTGGATATTGACCCGCTGACCTTCAATATAGACGTTAACAAGATTGAGCAGCGAATAACGGCACGGACAAAAGCCATCCTGGCGGTGGACGTCTTCGGCTACCCGGCGGACTGGGATGAATTGGAGAGGATAGCCCAAAGACACAACCTTAAGCTCATAGAGGATAGCTGCGAGGCGCTGGGGGCGGAGTATAAAGGCAGAAAGGCAGGGACTTTTGGCGAGGCGGCCATTTTCAGTTTCTATCCCAATAAGCAGATGACCACCGGGGAGGGAGGGATTATCGTAACTGATAGTGAGGAAATCGCCGGGCTGTGTAAGAACATGAGGAATCAGGGGAGGGGGGAGGGCGACGGATGGCTGGAGCACCAGAGGTTGGGGTACAACTATCGCCTGAGTGATATAAACTGCGCCCTGGGGCTGGCGCAACTGGAGAGGCTGGAGGAGATCCTGGCAAAGCGGCGAAGGGTGGCGCTGTGGTACAACGAGCGGCTACGGGGGATTGAAGGGGTAAGGGTGCCGTGCTCCGCACCGGAGATTAAGAGAAGCTGGTTCGTCTACGTTGCGCTGCTGGGGGAGCGATACAAGAGAGAGGACAGAGATAGAATCCTCGAGGGGCTGACTCAAAGAGGGATAGGCTGCCGCAATTACTTCTCGCCTATTCACCTCCAGAAATTCTACCGGGAGATGTTTGGCTATAAAGAAGGGGATTTCCCGGTCACCGAGGCGGTGGCCTCAAGGACTATCGCCCTTCCCTTCTACAACAACCTTACCCAGGACGAGGTAAGACAGGTGACAGAAAACCTGAGGCAGCTTCTGTGAACGCGGATCTGGAGCCAACTTGAGGGAGATGGCTTTGGTGGAGAAGTCTCTGCAGAAACTGGCCCGTATTCGTTTGTGGCCGAGGGTAAACGACGGTCGCATGTACGCCCTGTGCGGCATAGAGGCCATGACAGTGGCTGCTGCGGCCAGCGCTGCCTTCTTCGTGCGCTTCTCCGGTGAAGAGGCAGCGCAGAACCTGTCTGATTTCTGGTGGGTGATTCCCTTGGGTGTAGGCGTGCGGATAACTGTGTTCTGGCTACTGGGGCTCTATAGCTGGGTGTGGTACTACATGGGGGTGAGAGAGGTCTTCTACCTCGCCCTGGCTATCGCCGTTAGCTCGCTGGTGCTGGGTGGCATAGTAGCCGGGGTGGAAGGCTCTGCTTTCCCCGAGACTTTGCTGGTGGTGGACTGGCTAGTGGTCATGGCTCTGGTAGGCGGGGAACGTCTCTTTATCAGGTTGTGGCGGGAGTATAGCGCCAGGCAGGCATTGTCGACCGGTAGCGAAGACCAGAAGAGGCTCGTCATAGTAGGCGCCGGGGATGCGGCCGAGGTGGTCAGCCGGGAGATAGACAAGCGCCCTTCACTGGGCTATCGCCTGGTAGGATACCTGGATGACGACCTGAGGAAAGTGGGGCAGAGGGTGCACGGGGTGCCTGTGCTGGGGACAGTAGAGGATATCCCTAGCATAGTAAGCCAGAATAAGGTGGATGAAATACTTATCGCTATTCCTTCCGCCACAGGCGAGACCATGCGCCGCATTGTGGCCCAATGCCAGGAAAGCCATGCCAAGTTCAGGACTCTCCCGGGGGTATATCAGCTTGTTAATGGAAAGGTAACGGTGAATCGAATAAGGGAGGTCGAGATAGAAGACCTTCTGAGAAGAGAGCCCTATCAGCCCGATTTGAGGGAGAGAGCCTTGTATCTGAAAGGAAGCCGTGTTCTGGTCACCGGCGCCGCCGGCTCCATCGGCTCCGAGCTGTGCCGCCAGATAGCCGGCTTCGAGCCAGCCTGTCTCGTCCTTCTGGATTGGAATGAGAATGGCCTCTATGAAGTAGAGCTGGAGATGCGCCGCCAGTTCCCGGAGCTAAGTATGGAGTTTGTCATCGGCGACATCAGGAGCAAGGGTAAGACTGAGACAGTGATGCAGCTTCATGAGCCCCAGGTTGTCTTTCACGCCGCCGCCCATAAGCACGTCCCCCTGATGGAGCATAACCCTGATGAGGCGGTGCTGAACAATATCCTGGGCACCAAGGTGTGGATAGAGGCCGCCACCCAGCATGGCGTAGACCGATTCGTTTTCGTTTCCACGGATAAGGCCGTCAACCCCACCAGCATCATGGGAGCTACCAAGCGGGTGGCCGAGATGATGATTCAAGGGCGAAGTGGGCAAAGCCAGACCAAGTTTGTGGCGGTGCGGTTTGGCAATGTGCTGGGAAGCCAGGGAAGCGTCGTCCCCCTGTTCAGAAAGCAGATTGCTCAAGGTGGGCCCATCACGGTGACTCACCAGGAGATAGTGCGCTATTTCATGACAGTGGACGAAGCAGTCCGGCTCATTATTCAGGCGGCTGCCCTGGGCAACAGGGGAGAGATATTTGTCCTTGACATGGGCCAGCCAGTGAAGATCCTTGACTTAGCCAGAGATATGATCAGGCTCTCCGGGCTGAAGGAGGGGGAGGATATCGAAATCAAGTTTATTGGTTTGAGGCCAGGGGAGAAACTGTATGAGGAGACACTTACCGAGATGGAAGGGATAAGTGTCACCCGATACGAGAAGATCTTCCTGGCCAAACTGGAGGGGGTGGACATGGAAAAGCTCGCTGGGGGAATAGCGGAGCTGGAGAGGCTGGCACGGTCAAGAGACAGCCAGGGAATAAGGAGCAAGCTCAAGGAGCTTGTCCCTTCTTACCGGCCGGAGGGGGAAAGATGAGGAAGGCGATATTTGTCCTTTTATGGTTAGTTGCCTTAGCGTGGATGTGGGTTATCTTCTACTTTTCTGCCCTTCCCAGGGAGCCGGTGCCGCCAGGCACCCCCCTGCCTGGCTATATATCTGGCCTACCCCTGGAGAAGTTGCCACAGTCGGGCAACTGGCTGCCTGACTACGTAAACCACGCTGCAGCCTATTTCCTTCTGGCCTTCCTCCTCTTCATTGCCTGGCAGCGTACTTTTCGCTCCAGCTTTGCTATTACCTGCGGCGCCGTTTTTGGCTGGTGCATTATCTTTGGGTTGGGCAACGAGATAAATCAGCATTACCTGCATACTAATAGACATTTCTCCGGGTGGGACATGCTAGCTAACGGCGTCGGGGTGGCGATGCTTTTTCTCATCTTGCTTGCCCTGCAAAAGGCTGGAAACAAAGGGAAGCGAGTCTACTCCGTTCTGGAAGGAAGTGACAAAAAGCGAAACCTTTGCCTTGCTAAGGAGGGGGAGGGATGCGTCTGATTGAAAAGTTGAAGAAGCTTGGCCGCACCTCTTATCCAGAAGGGCCTGCCATGAAGAAGTGGATTACCGTCTCTTTCTGGCTTCTCAGTGCAGCTTGGATGTGGGCTATCTTTCAGCTCAGTGTTCTGGAAAACCAAGAGGTGCCGAGCGGAGGCACCTTGATGCCCGACTACGTAAACCATGGCCTCGCCTATCTCCTTCTGGCCCTCCTCCTCTTCATCGCCTTGCGGCGCACGGTGCGGTGCAGTTTCTATACTGCCTTTGGAGCTATTGTGGGCTGTTGCCTTCTCTTTGGGCTAGGCATGGAATTTGCCCAGAAACATCTAACGGAAACCCGTCATTTCTCCCTGTGGGACTGGATGGCTGATGGTGCTGGTCCTACAGGATTGTTTTTGTGCTTGAGGGGCTTACAAAAGGCTGGGAGGAGTGGAGAGTAGGTTGAGTTACTCACAGCAGGAATTCATGGTCAGGCTTTTGCCAAGGGAGGAAAAGGATGACTCTCGCTGACAGGATTCTCTCTCGGTCTGCTCGAGTTGGGGTTATGGGGTTGGGGTACGTGGGGTTGCCTCTGGCAGTGGAGATAGCTCAGGCGGGCTTCCCGCTGGTGGGAATGGAAAAGGATGGCGAGAAGGTTAAGCGAATAAGGGAGGGACAGAGCTATATCGAAGACGTCCCCCAACACCTCCTGGCTGACCTGGTGAAGCAAGGGCGACTGGAGGCCACCGCCGACCCCGGCATCATAGCCCAACTGGACGTGGTCATTATCTGCGTGCCTACGCCCTTGTCCAAGACGAAGGAACCCGATATCTCTTCCATAGTAGAAGCCTCCCAGACCATTGCCCCACATCTGGCGGGCGGAGAGAAGCTGGTTATCCTGGAGAGCACCACCTTCCCCACTACCACCGAGGAGGTTACTCTACCCATTCTGGAGGCTGGTGGGCTCAAGGTAGGGAAGGATTTCTTCCTGGCTTTCTCTCCCGAGCGAATAGACCCCGGAAATAGAAGGTATGGGGTAAGAAATGTCCCTAAAGTGGTAGGAGGGGTAACGCCAAGATGCACGGAGCTCGCCCATCTCTTCTATGGGCAGTTTGTGGAACAGGTGGTGCCTGTTTCTTCACCCAGAGCGGCTGAGATGACCAAGCTCCTGGAGAATATCTTTCGCTGTGTCAATATAGCCCTGATAAATGAGCTGGCCATGCTTTGTGACCGGATGAAGATAGATATCTGGGAGGTTATCGAGGCGGCCTCCTCCAAGCCATTTGGTTTCATGCCCTTTTACCCCGGGCCGGGACTGGGGGGACATTGCATCCCGGTTGACCCCTTCTATCTCTCGTGGAAAGCAAAGGAGTATGATTTTCACACCCAGTTCATTGAGCTTGCCGGCAATATCAATGAAAACATGCCCTACTGGGTGGTGGGCAAAGTGGCTGAAGCTTTGAATACCCACCAGAAGAGCGTCAATGGCTCCCGCATCCTGCTCCTGGGGGTGGCCTACAAGAGGGATGTGGCTGATGTGCGCAACTCCCCGGCACTGAGGATAGCAGAGCTCTTGAGGGAGAGGGGCGCCCAAATCTGCTATTCTGACCCCTTTATCCCCAGGTTCAGGGTAGGTGAGGAGGTGTACACCCGAGCGCTCTTATCCGATGAGCTCTTGGGGCAAAGCGACTGCGTGGTCATCATCACCGACCACGGCGGCGTCGATTATGCCAAGGTCGCTGAGGGGGCCAAACTGGTGGTGGACACCAGAGGGGTGCTACATCATCTCCCAAAATAGGGATAGGGAATCTGGACAGTGAATCCCAAACGTTTGATTCGATAAAGGGATGAGCCACAATCAGATCCAGAGAGCCTGCCAAAGCGGCTTCCAAACTGAGCAAAAGTCACGGAAGCCTGTTCTGTGTGATGCTGGATACAAGAAAGGGGCTCCCCAGTTGGTTAACTGGTAGAGCCCCTAAGATCGCTCTAGTCCGTTCTTCAAACTTGGTGATGAAATTTCCCTGATTCTGCTGCCTGGTCAAGTCCCTGGCCAGCTCTTGAGGACATTGTTTGATAAACAAAAAGGGGTTAGCCCGATTTGCTCAGGCTAACCCCGTTGAAGGGACAAAAAAAGGCAAAGAAACCCCTCATGCGTTAGAGGCTTCTTTGCCTGTAATTGTCTCTGTTGTGGGCTTTTGGTTTGTTGGCGCTGCACCGTGAACAGGTAAGACTCACCCTATATCATCCGAGTGATTACTGCCTTGTTTTTTGGTCTGGCTCTCTGATCCTCTCAAGCCTCTGATCAATAGCCCGCAGTGCGCTGGCACTATTGCTTGAGGACTAACCCTCAAGACGGCTTGGTACAGATAGAATTAGCCAGAGCAAGGCTAATCGCCCAAAGCAAGCCTCACCCCGAATCAAAAGCCCGCACTATTCAATTGTCCAGAGCCTTGCCGACCCGCAATGCGCTGGCATCGTTCAAGTCTTCTGCAAGAGGTTTTATCCTCTCACTGTATATATCGGGAAAAAGTCTGCAAATCGGACATCAAATTAAGGTTTTCTGAACTTTGTTGCGATAGCGGTTGAGGTATCTTTGCTCATGGCTATCTAACGGGTAGCCGCTATACCTTTTGTAAGCAATCTGGATTGCCCGTGTAGGGTAACCCTTGAGGGTGTGCTTTGCATCCAGCATAGCCACTATGTCAGGAGCCTTATCGTCAGCCAACATCTGATAGAGTTCGGTCTTACCACCATTGCCGTCCTCTATCAGCCTGTCAAGGCTTTCCAGCCTGATAGCCTTCGGACATTCGGAGTATCGCCCGTTGTCTTTGCACCCGTGCCTTTGTTTTTGGCTACAGCTTCCGCAGTCTATCCAGTTGATAAGCCTATACTGGTTCCGCCAGTAGTCGGCTACCTGGTAGCTGGCAACCCTCTTTAACCCCGCTTCGGTCAAAGGCTTACCCGCCAGATCATACTTTGCCTTTACTTTGGCCATCGTCAACATGAGGTCATGCAAGACGTCCTGTCTATCCTCTGGCTTCACCTTGTGGTTAAAGCCTCTGGCTACCTTATAGAATAACGCCCAATCGCCCTCCAGATGGTCATAGGATAGTGGATCAGCCCCGTTGCCATTGCCTTGATGGTGGTCAACCTGTGTGATATAGTCAACATGGTCTAGCATTGTGGATACCCTCCCTTTGTTAGACTTGCCCTGGTCTAGGTTGCCACTAGCCAGGGCGTTTCTATTTACCAGCAAGGCAAGGCTCTGGACTTTCGCTATTCGATTGTTAAGGTGCGAAACAGAAGCGATCTATTACCAGTATTGAACAAAATGTCCTTAAGTTCATCAACAAAACGAACCTATATTTTCGTGATAGGTTTGGAGAGTGCTGTTTCTCAAGCACAAGAAGCAGGACGGACTATCGTTCCTCTACGGGTCAGGCATCTGGCTTCCTGGGGTACAGGCCAGCCAGTGGGAATAGGGTCTTGCCTCTTGGGAGGGCAACCAGCACGATGAGGGCTAAACAGACTGAGTGCGATGCCAGCGGAGGGAGGTGATGGGCGGGAGGCAAGAGGCTCAGTCTTGATCCAAAGGACTGTTGAGGGCAATAACGAGTGAGATGGTCACGGGAACACCACCCTGCCCTTAAGTCCTATTCCCGTGTGTAACCTAATACGTAAATTGGCGTGCCAAAGTAGATTAGTTTTCTGGACTGTTTGAGTCTGTGAATGACGTTGTCAAAGCTGCCCAGTTGCTGCCCTTCAGAGGCTTCTCTCTTCAGGTCTTCTATAGCCTTCTTGAGACTCTCCAGTGTAACCCACGTTCCTTTCGATGGGAGTTCATCCTTTGACGTGACGACGATTTCTTTTCCCAAGGACACTGCCCATTGTGTCGCTCCATACCCCTGAAGCATACCATCAAGAGCTGACATTCCTGTGTTCAAAGCCACATATTTGTCTCTGGTTACTAAGCCACCTAGAATTAGCCCGCCCAATCCCACCGCTAATGTGGTCCCTATATTTTTCTTGCCCCTGATAAGTGACACCATTCCTCTGCGACGTGCCTCAGATCTCCTCTGCTCCTCCAGAGAATGCTCGAGCAATTCGATTTTCAATAGCTCCGCTTGTCTGGTTAACGTTTCAAAGCGATTTGATATCTCCTCAGCTCTACCTTTCATGGAAGCCAGTTCATTCTTCAGATTAACCAGGATCTGGTTCCAGTTGCTGCGTGACATCAATTGCTCCCTAATCTGCCTCGCATATCTGTGAGGAAACTGCTCAAGATCTTTTCCGACTCCTCGCCTTTTTTCACCAGCTGTCTCATCTCGCCCACGGCTTCCCCTGCCTTCAGGGTATATTCCAATAAGGCATTGAATTGACTCTCGATAGCGGTCACCTTTTGCTGGATGTCTGAGACGGCCTGTGCCCCGCTATTCCTTATCCCTTGCAAGACTGACGAAACACTTTCGCTGATCTCGCCTTCCAGGAAGCCTTTCTTCCTTTCAAGCTCGACTATCTCACCGGCCACAGTGGAGTGCTTCTTAACGAGTTCACTTAGTTGCTCCTCTTCCGCCTTCAGCCGCTTCTCCAGCCCGGAAGCATCTTCAACCAGGCTCAGTACCGAGAAGAACCTTTCTCTCACCTGGTTCCCGCTGATGCCTTCGTTTCTACTTGTCCTTTCCATGAACGAGGTAAGCCGTAGAAGGTCTTCGTTAGATAAGCCCAGGTCGTCAAGCTTTCTTAGCGACTCTTCTTTGCCATCTACCTCTGAAGAGAGTTTCGCTCTCCTTCTCTGAAGGTCCTTGGTATCCCTATCGATTCGCTTCTTCTCTTCTTCAGCTTCCTTCACCTCTTCTTTGAGTTCCCGCAGCTTAGTTGTCTGTATCTCCACCTCGCTTCCAAGCTTCTTCTTGGTTCTTTCCAGCAACTCCTGTTGCAGGCGAAGCGGCTCTACCTCTTTGGTGAGTTCTGCCTTATGCTTACCTAACGAGTCAACCTCTGCCTTGAGTTTGTCTAAAGCCTCTTTAGACCTCGTGTACTCCTCGGCCAGAGTCTCAAAAGGTTTGCCCTGGCTTTCTTCAAGCTCACGAAGCCTGAAAGCTGTCTCGAAAAAGTCTTTCGGAGAGAAGTTCGGATGGGCAAATCCTTCGATAATCTCAGCCCAGATGTCCAGTTGCTCTGGAGTAATCTCCAAACTCCGAAGCCTTTCAAAGAACACAAGACCCAATAAGGCTTGAGACGGCTGTAAGTCCTTCTTTCTGAGGTCAGAAGAAAGCCGGCGAACATCATTGAGCTGGTCAACTAGGGTGCCAGGAATAGTCAATCTGCCGCTCTCCAGTTCCCTAACAATGTTAGCAATACTGCCGTGGGATACTCCAGTCTTTGCCTCTATCTCCCCGTAGGAATAGCCAGAGAGATAGTACTGGGCTACTTCAAGTCTCTGCACTCTTGATATTTCCTTCATCTTTAACCTCCTTGAGTGGTATAGTAAAGCGCAAAGTTATTTCCATCTGACCATTTGACTTGATGTTTTGACGATTTGACTCATATCTTCTACTGCTTGACCCCCAGGCAGTCGCTGGTTTTAATTACTGAACAGTAAGGGGAAAGGCGAGCCTAGAAGCTCTGCCCATAGCCACCAAATCCAGGCCAACTGCATACTGTTCTTCAAGTGACATTTTAGCCACTCCCATACAGAGCAACATGGGGATTTGACCAGGCGGCGTCGGAGGCCAACCTCCCTGCATCAGTGAGCCGGTAGTATCTTCTGGGTGGGCCTGGTGGGTAATGGTACTGGAAGGCTGAGGGCTCTTCCCGCCCGGTAGGCTCTACCCAGCCTAACCTTTCCAGCGTGGAGAAGTAGACCACAAAGGAGTGAAAGCGGCAGCTCGTGGTTTTGTATGGAATACGGGCCAGATATCGTCTGGTCAGCCTCTCGATATTATCTGGGCTTATGGCCCTCTTCTCACGCCGAGCCTCTCGTTCCTCATGCCTGGTAGCCCTATCCAGAGCTGTAGCTTCGATGAGCGACATCTTGTAGTGACGAAAGATGTCTGCCTGGGGGGCGCCCACACTGGGGTTTATCTCGGGTGAGCCATTGGGGCCGTGGCCCAGAAGAAACTCCCTGATGAACCAGCCGCAGCCAAAGGGACGGAGAAAACCGCCCCTGGATGGCTTTAATCGGAGGGGTGCCATGGGTCTCCTTTACCAAGCAACAGAGCGCTCATTTGTGTCCCCCGCCCCACAATTTGTCGTACCACTCCCGATGTTCCTCTCCAGCCACCTTCCTGTACTTCGCTGTGGTATTGAAGTTCTGGTGACCAAGGTGCTCCTGAAGTAGCCTCAGTCCATCACCGGAATCATCGAGCTTTACAGCGTGCACGGCAAAGGCATCTCGCAGCCTATGGGGACTCACCCCGCGCCTTCTTCCAGTTTCCGGGTTCACCAACTCGCCCACAGCAGCCCTATCGGCGCAGTCTCTAACAATCTGCCAGGCCCGATGGCGATTGATGCCGAAGATTGAGTTTTTCCCATGGCGTAGCACAGGGCCGCCACGCTCGATGTATTCTCTGAGCATCTCTCGGGTGTCATCGTCGATGGGCAGCGTCCTCACCCGGCGATGCTCTTTCTCCTCGGCGACCAACCTCTCAACTTTCGCCCCGCACTTCGGACAGTAGGTGTGGCTCTTGCCAAGCCTTGTGCTACACCGGGGGCATGACAGCTTCATTCTTGTCTTCAGGTGCTGGATGGTGACGACAGCCGTGCCAAAGTCAATATCGTCCACTGTTATAGCCAGAGCTTCAGAGACACGGCACCCCAGACGAAACAGTAGCCTGATAAGCAACTGATCCCTGAGATTGGTGGGGGTCTTCTCGAGACGAGCTACCTCGTCAAGTTCTAAGTAAACCTTACTCGTCTTTCGGCTTTGAGAGTAGTGCTCAGGAGTGGCCATAAGCCTGCCCCCTCTGTAAAGAGGAAGCAGGCTCTATAGAAAGTTCAAAAAAGGTTTCTGGTTTTGCAAAAGTCTTGTTTGGCCCACCAAAGAGAACTTTTCCACAGCAAAATCTACAAGTATTTTTCGAACTGCTCTAATGACAGTGGCTGGTACATATTATTACTCGGACCAGGCTCCGGGCGAAGCTGGGATAATATGGCTTCAAGCAGCGGAACAAAGCGTTGTCGGGACACTGTAAGGTAACAGAACAGGCTTCCGTTCAGTCAACAATACAAGCAAAGGTGACCCCAACTGCACAGTGTTCAGTTGACTGTATTGCAGATTCGACGGGTTGCGAAGTGCTACCGTCCCAGCATTTGACACTGGGTGGGTATTGATGCTTTGGTTACGTTGGCAACTGCCTTCAGTATTTGTCATACTCCACTTCTCCCGACCCTGGCACCTTGGAAACGCAGCTTGGTTTGTTGGGAGACTCCCCTCGTGTCTCTATGCTATGGAATTCAAACAACACGACATTCGGCAGTTCACTTCTAAACCTCTTGGGACTCAGCAGCGAGGCGTCTTGTTTGCCCAAGGCCTTACTCTCTCGAAGGCTGCTGAAGCCTTTATTACCACCTCGTCTTGTCCCCAGCCAGCAGCGATCTGCAGCCCCATCGGCAACCCTTCTGATGAGAACCCGCAAGGCACTGTGGCAGCTGGTGCGCCTGTCAGGTTGAAGGGCGTAGTCAGACAAGCTGAGTTCCATACAGGGTTCACCGGCTGATCATTGATTTTCTCAGGTCTTTGCCTGAGCAAGAAAGCGGGAACGGGGTTTGTTGGCGTGAGCAGGAGGTCATACCGCTCGAAGAAATCCGCCATTTCCATTCGGAAACGCTCCAACTTGCGCAGTGCCCGAGAGCAAACGTATCCTGGGATCGTGCGGGCGCTCTCTAAGATTTGCCTGACCTCAGGGGTTAGCTCTCCACTGTGTTCGTCAAGAAGGTGCCCAGACCAGGCATATTGATCAGCCAGCACTATGGGAGTGGCGATGAAAGGATCATCAATCGGTGAGGTCACTTCATCGACTGAACAGCCAAAAGTCTCAAATGCCATGGCTGCCGACTCAACTATCTCCTTAACCTCAGCATCAACTGTGGCACCACCAAGGTTGGGGCAGAAAGCCATGCGTAAGCCCCGGACGTTGCCTTCCAAGGCACCAACGAAGTCCGGTGGAGGCTCTCGCAGCGAAGTGGGGTCACGCCTATCAAAGCCAGCGATGGCGCTGAGGGTAAGCGCTGCGTCTTTGACGGTTCGAGCAATGGGGCCGATGTGAGTGAACGCTGGCCCAGCAAAAGCCGCGTACAGCGGCACACGGCCATGAGTAGGCTTAAAGCCATACACACCGCAAAACCCGGCCGGAATGCGGATAGAGCCGCCGCGATCGCTGCCAATGGCTATGGGGCTGATCCCAGCGGCCGCCGCTGCGGCAGCACCGCCACTCGAACCTCCCGATGTTCTCCTTGGATCCCAGGGATTCCGACAGTCATCACCCAAACGATTCTCGGTGGTTGCTGACAACCCGAATTCAGGTGTATTCGTTTTGCCAATGAGGATGGCGCCGGCGTGCCGCAGTCGCTCAACAACTATAGCATCCTCATCAGGGACGAAGTCCTTGTAGACCAGAGAGCCCCCAGTCGTGCGTGTTCCCCTGGTGAAGTGAAGATCCTTAATGGAAAAAGGGACGCCATGTAATGGCGGTAGCTCAGATCCTTGCATCACAGCTACCTCAGCTGCTTGGGCAAAAAGCCGTGCTTCTGCTTCAGCCACAGTGAGGAAAGCGTTGATTTTTGGATTGATATCGCTGATCCTTCGTAGCAACTGATCTACGATCTCAACCGGAGAAATCTCTTTTCTTCTAACAAGATCCACCAGTTCTGAGGCTGAAATGAAAGAAAGCGAATCATTGGCTATGGACATGGCTACCTCGGTCTTGTTATTCAGTGGTAAACCTATTTTCGTGCACGGTCGTCAACCTTCATTGTATAGCGTCCCAACTCTGATTGCACAAATCATAGATGCCTTGTGCCAATGCTCTGGAGTACTGACGAGAATGATCTGGTGTCGAGGCCGCGACCTGCTGTAGAACTGCCATCAGGATCATCCCATTGGGGCGACACGCCTTGGCAAGACTGATGCCTACGCAGATTAGTTTCTTTCTTCCATGGCATCTTTCCAGGCATGAATTGAACATCTGCACCTTGGCGTCCCGCTCGGCCACAGTCTGTGGCACATCGTGAGGGCAGGTCTCAAAACGGATCTGGCTATGCCCTCTCACCAGGCATGTCTCCCTGTCTACTAAGGCTACTGTCACGGCGCCACCATGTTTGCTTTTGCTTATTGGGCAAGCTGATATGCAGCCTGGCTGAACGCAGCTATAACAGATAATCGACCGAGAAGCCACAAGGTACCGAGAATATCTGCCTCGATCTGCGTTCACCCCACCCTCTAATCTGCGGGCCATGGTACACGTGAAATGCCCCCTGCAGCCAATCTGATCCAAATACAATCCTGCTTGCATGCGATGCCGCCTAGGCCTTTTGGATCTGGACTAAAGCGCTGTTGTAGGGGAATGACCCGCCAGGCGAGTGCTCGTCCTTGGTCAGGACGTTGGCACAACCTGCGCGGTCTATTCCTTTCTCATCTGGGTCATACCAGGCACCTGCAGGTAGGATGGCCACGCCCGGCATCAGGCGCTGGGTCACCCGAACTGGCACCCTCACCTCTCCCCTGTCGTTGAACGCCCGCACCACATCGTCATCCTTTATTCCTCTGGCCTCGGCATCCCCGGCATTCATTACTACTGCCTGAGGCATAAGCTCCCTTAGCCAGGGGATATTATCGAATTGAGCATTAGCCCTCCTCTTCTGATGGTTGGTAATGAGCTGGAGAGGATACTCTTTCGCCAATGGGTCATTAAGACCTTCCCAGGGCTCGATGTACTTGGGAATAGGTGGGATCAAAGGGTTGCCCATTTTTGCTATCTGGTCAGAGTATATCTCGATCTTGCCAGAAGGGGTGGGGAAGTGGTGGTTCTCAGGGTCATCGATCTCTTTCTTAAAAGCAACATATGGCTCGGATAAGGGCAGCCGGTATATGCCCTTCTTCCTGAAGGCCTCATAGTCTGGGATGCCAGCCGCCGTCGCTAGGTCTCTCAGATGCTCCTCGTCGGTCTTATCGTCATAGCCCTCGATCCCCATGCGTTCGGCCAACGCCTTAGCTATCTCCATCTGGCTCTTGCACTCCCCTAAAGGCTCGATGGTCTTGTTCTGCATGCCGATAAAGGCCAAGCCAACTCCGGGGGCTATATCGTTCCTTTCCAGGAAGGTCGTGGTGGGGAGAAGAACATCCGCATACCTGGCGGTAGCGGTCATGCACTGCTCCAGTACCACAATGAATTCCAGGCTGTTCAAAGCTTTGACGATCTTGTTTGTGTTGGGGAGGGAGTTCAAATAGTTGGTATTTTCCACGAAGAGTAGTTTGTAGTCCGAAGGGTAGCCGCCGGCTCCGCCCTTGAGGATGGCATCAGCCACCTTCGCGTAGTGCACCTGGGGATAAGTGTAATCACAAAGGAGCCCGGACTTGGGAGGTTCTTCCACAGGATTAGGGATCCAGGGCAAAGCCTGACCTATAGTTAGCGGGTAAGGATACCCGCCCGCCAAAGACTCCCAGGCTCTGGCGGCCGCATCGCCGCCATGCACGCCGACATTACCGGACATGGCGGCCAAGGTGATGGTGGCCCGGTGGAACTGCTCTCCAAAGGCGGTACGCCCAGGGCCGATTCCGGACATAAGGGCTCCCGGTTTTGTGACTGCATATTCCCGAGCGATCCTTTCAATGACGGAGGCGGGAACGCCGGTTATGGCTGCAGCCCAGGTCGGCGACTTGGGCACTTGGTTCTCAAGGCCCATGACATAGTCCTTGAACTTGTCGAAACCTACGGTATACGTGTCCAGGAATCCCTGGTCTTGTAGGTTCTCCTTAATCATGACGTACGCCATGGCAATAGCCATAGCCGCATCGGTGCCTGGCCTGATGGGTATCCATTCTTGAGCAAGGGCGGCAGCTGAATCAGAATACCAGGGGTCAATGGCAATGATCTTCGCGCCCCGCTCTTTGGCTTGTGTCAGAAACCACGCACTGTTGCAGCCACTGATCGTGGTGGCGGGGTCCCAGCCCCACATCACTATGAGGCGGGAGTTAAGCAGGTCATCTCGCGTATTGGCTGCGAACACGGTCCCGTAAGAAAAGTAGGCTGCAAACATCCCACCCTGAAAGGAGGTGATCGCCCACCAAGTGCTGAAGCCACCCGCCATGGCTAATACCCTTCGAATGCTGCTTGCGTTCAGCCACACAAGGTCTCCGCCCAGATAGAGATACAAGATAGACTTCGGCCCGTATGTGTCCCTGACCCGCTTTACCTCCGACGCCACCTTATCCAGGGCCTCTTCCCAGGATATGCGCTGAAAGTTCCCCTTTCCTCTCTCTCCCACCCGTTTCATTGGGTACAGCACTCGGTCCGGTGCATACACTCTTTGCCTGTAAGCCCACCCCCTAAGACACCCCCGGAGCTGGGGCTCCTCGCCGTCGTCAGGCTCAAGTCGTGTAATGCGTCCATCCTTAACGTGAACTTTCAGCAGGCACGCCCCCCCACAGTGGCTGGCACATGTGGTGGGAAGTATGATTTCCCCACTAACTCTCTTGTCGGTCACAAGATCACCTCCCGGCTGTAATTCCTACAGGTGATAGAGATATCAATCTCGCTAGCGTAAAGACATAATGTAAGGGTCCCTTGCAGCCCAACAACCTTGAGTGCAAACAGCACCTGGGTCCAAGCTACGACTTACTTCTGGAAGAAAGCCTCCGTCAATCCCTCAATAACCTCCTTGGGGACCCAAGGACAAGGCGCATAGGTCAGTACCCTGCTCGTGGAGATGCCCAATATATTCCTTATGTCAGCCAGGTACTCAGCCATTTTGATGCCGAGGGCAAAACCTTCGCATATAGGAGCCTCCGTGCCTTCCACTTTCAGATGCCCGTGCAATGTCAAGGCAGACCAGTAAGCACAAGCGGTGACCAGCACCTCTGCTCCGTCCGCAATGCACTCCTTGGCGGCCTTGTCGAAAGAGGAGATCATTACATCCTTGGCGTTTCCAGTTGGTTCAAACCATAGGGGTACATTCTCGGGATGGCAATCCGCTGCTCGCGCCGGCTTATACGATATCGCCCTGTCCTCCATCCCATAAAGCTTGATCTTGCGCTCCACCAGTGGGATACATCTTGGGTCTGTGAGTATGCAGGCAAACTTGGCCCCCAGGATACAAGCGATAAGCATTCCTGTCTCCAGCACTCCTACTACAGGCATCTGGACCATTTCCCGGGCAGCCTCCAATCCGGGATCATTACCGCAGCCTATAATGGCGGCATCAAAGCCACCTTCCTTGTCGGCTTTGATTATTTCGTGCACTGTCTCAGTATTGTTTAGCATCTCTGGCCAGAACATATCCGTGTTATAGGTAGACCTGGGTATCCACCTGTGAACAACGACGGTATCTGGCCGGATTACCTTCTTGGCTACCTGCATCATCCCTGCATCGACAGCGGCATAACCACCTCCTACATTATCGAATCCGGGATGCACCCTGGTATAAAGATCCTGGAACAGTATTCTGATAGCCATTTTGTTACCTCCTGGCTTCTTGCCTTGGTACATTTTCTGCAGCAAAAGATCGAGGTACTATTTGCTGTCAATGATTTTGAGGCGGCACGGGATTGACAAGCCCTGCAGCCAGGGTCACAGGCATGAATTTGAACAGGTCATCGATCGTACTCCAGCCAACCAGTGTCTTCTCTTCTATTGGCTCTGAATACAGGGCTATCCTCCCAGTCTGTACGTAGAAGGTGCGGCCGTTAACGTTAGCAGCGTTGTCCGAGGCTAGCCACACTACGAAAGCCGCAACATCCTCCGTCTTCATGGCTTCCACCGTTTTGATGAGGTCTAGCTTGCCTGCTTTTTCCCATGCCCTTCTCATTTCATCGTTCAGGTTGAGCCTGGTACCGGCACTGGGACGGATGGCATTACATGTCACTCCGTACGGGCCCATCTCTCGCGCCACCTGCCTGGTGAAACCGATGATTCCTTCTTTGGCAGCACTGTAGTTTGCCTGACCGAGAACGGTTCCTTCCCGTAATCCCGCCTGTGAGGAAGTGTTGATGATACGCCCGCTGCGCTGCTGCTTGAAGAGCACACAGGCATTCTTGGTAGTGAAGAAGTGTCCGTACAGATTCACTTTCATGACTGAGTCCCAATCCTCCTCGGTCATGTTGAACACCATCCGATCGCGAACAATGGCGGCATTATTCACCAGTATGTCGAGCCTACCGAAGTTGTCGACTGCGGCCTTGACAATGGCTTCACCACCCACGGCAGTAGCCACCGAGTCATAGTTAGCAATTGCAATGCCTCCCTTTTTCTTAATCTCAGCGACTGTTTCATCTACAGGTGCAAGTTCATGCCCTAGCTCCGGTGTCCGTGTTACCCCATTGACTACTACTTTGGCTCCTTCGGCTGCCAGGGCAATGGCCTCCGCTCTGCCGATACCCCTGCCTGAACCAGTCACTATGGCTACTTTGTCCCTTAGTTTCAGGTCCATTCTGCGATCTCCTCTCCTCTTGTGCCCCAGTGCGCCCTTGAAACCAGCACCCACTCTGTGTCCAGGTCTAGCACCAGCCGCTACGGTCTCTGTCTGCAACTAAGTGTCTGGCTGTTTCTCCGCTGCCCACTTGCACATCACATCCTGAACATAGGTAATGTTGCGCCACCGTCGATAATAATGGCTTGGCCAGTGACAAATGACGCTGCCTCTGAGCACAGCCACAAGACAACTTCTGCGATCTCGTCTGGCCTGCCCACGCGGCCTATGGGAGGCGTTAGGGCTGCCTTAACCTGTGGGTCAGCAAGGTCAGCCGCCTCCATAGGTGTGTCAATCACACCGGGACACACGGCGTTTACACGAATCCCGTCCTTCGCGTACTCAAGGGAGGCCGATTCTGTTACACCGATGACACCATGTTTGGCAGCCGAATAGGCACCAGAAGTCGCCACACCGCGAACCCCCGCAATTGATGAGGCATTAACGATGGTACCGTGGGCTTGTTTTAGCATTTGCGGTATTTCATACTTCATGCAGAGCCATACGCCCTTGAGATTAGTGCTGATGATCCGATCCCAGCTTTCTTCTGGATAATCGGCCGTAGGTGCCGAATCTTCCCTAATGCCAGCATTATTGAACGCGAAGTCCAAGCGACCGTAGACCTCCACGACCTTGTTGATCAACGCCTCAACCTCTCTTGCCTGTGACACATCCGTTTTGATGAAGATGGCTTCACCCCCCGCTCTTTTGATGCGCCGCACTGTATCCTCACCAGCCTTCACCGCGACATCGGCGATGGCAACCTTTGCCCCCTCTTTAGCAAACGCCAGTGCTGTAACCCGACCAATCCCGGAGCTGCCCCCAGTTATTACAGCAGTCTTGCCTTCAAACCTCTTCATTACCCTACACCTCTCCTTCATCTTTTGAGGCCGTCCAATTTCGCCTCAGCTTCAAAGCTAGATCCGCCCCTTTTCGCCACCGAGATTCTCGATTGGCCTTACTGCTCATGGTCTACCGTCCATGGTTAACATTTCGGATCGACCTTCTGTCACACATTTGTTTTTTGCAGTGCCTTCGCTAGAAAGCAATTTCTCTACAATCCGGCGCGATGGTCAACTTCGCGCCGGTCAGAGCCTGAACCTCTTCAGGAGTCCACCCAGGCGCCACCTCCCTCAGCACAAGTCCTTCAGGTGTCACCTCAATAACAGCCAGATCGGTCACTATCAGAGAAACACAGCGCAGAGCTGTAAGTGGGTATGTGCATTTTTCTAGGATTCTGGGTTCACCCTTATCAGTCACATGCTCCATAGCTATGATAACCCTGGCTCTGCCGACTACCAAATCCATGGCTCCACCAACCCCCGGTGCCCTCATCTTGGGCGACCATATATTGGCCAAGTCCCCTTTCTCTGAAACCTGGAAGGCACCCAAAACCACGGCTTTTACACGACTGCCTCGAGCCATGGTGAAGGCCTCGAGATTAGAGCAGAAAGACGTCCCTGGCTGGACTGTCAGAAATTCTCCGCTCGCTCCGTAGATGTCGCGGTCAATCTGATCGGGTTGGGGGGGAGAACCGGGGGCCATAATGCCTACCTCGGTATGAATCATGACACCCTCTGGAAGGAACTGGGTGACTAATGCTGGCATACCTGCTCCCAAGTTCACCCAATCACCAGGTTTGAACTCCTTGGCCACTCTCATGGCGATAAGTTCTCGAGTCAGGCCGGGTTTCATACCCGGCCTCTCGATGGCCCCTCCGACGACAAGCCTATGAGCCAGCATCGGCTTCAACTGCTCCAGTATCTCTTGACGGTCGACGGTTGTTTCGACAATGCGATCAACATAGATTGCTGGGGTAACGATATAGTCTGGATTGAGATCACCCACGCCCACAATCTCATCCACCTCTGCAATAGTCACTTTGGCTGCGCTGGCGAACACAGGATTGAAATTCCGACTTGTACAGCGATACACCAAATTTCCCATGGTATCAGCCTTGTGGGCTGGGATGAAGGCAAAGTCGGCCGTGAGCGCTGTTTCCAGCATGTACTCCCTGCCACCAAATACGCGATGCTCCTTGCCGGAATCTACTATAGTTCCCACTCCGGTAGGACTATAGAAGGCGGGAATACCAGCCGCTCCGGCTCTCAGCCGCTCACAGAGAATTCCTTGGGGCACCAGTTCCAACTCTATTTCACCCGACTGGATTTGCTCATCAACAGCGGTGGCCCACCCTGCATATGCCCCAAAGGCCGCAATTAGTCTCTTGATCTGCTTATTGTCTGCCAGTATCGAAGGAGACCAGGGTCCGGCACCAGTATTATTACATATCAGGGTCAGATTTCGGACACCCTTGTCTCTGAGCGCGAACAGAAGGCCGACTGGTGAGGCCTGCGGAGTTCCCACTCCACCAATAAGGATGCTGGCGCCATCGCTTATGTCCTGTATGGCTTCCGCCGGTGATGCAAACACCTTGCCCATTCTTCACCTCACATACTATGGTCTGCGGGTTACCCACTACCTAATTCATCCTGACTGCTTTCTGACTTAATCTTATTCGAGAACGGAATGCCTTAGGAGGCATAGGACAGCCAATCACTAATCCTCACTATATCCTTCACCTCAGCCCTCCACTCGTATACCGCTGCTTCGTTCGGGAAAGCCCTTCGAGTCTCGGTAAATGCTCTTTCGGGAAAGCCATCGTATGTCTTGCTGAAGTTTATGGCTGTGTTGTAAAACGCCTGACCGTCAAAGTCTTCAGCGCCTACTTCTTCCACCGTCTGTCGAAGAATATCGAAGAAAACCATGGGGGCATAGAGGGCCAGATACCCATTGCCGGCCGACCTAATGTCGGCAGCCTCAGCTGCTAAGTGGTATCTGTTTAGAAGCTCTTCAGCTAACTCTACGCTGGCGAGCGGGTCACCCCACCACCCCCACGGAAAGAAACTGAGATGCCCATCCAATTCTTCCCAGCCACACATGTCCAGAAAGTAACGTATCGCAGAGGCCTGGGCATCAAGATCGACTGTTTTTGCCGTAGATTCCTTGCTCCGAAGCTGCTTAAGAAAATTAGCTGTAAATGTCATAGCCTGGTTGTGGACAATGTAATCACAGTCTTTCACCTTCTCGACCTGACCACTCCAGAGCGTGGTGCCCATAGGAGCAAGGTATTTGCCAGCATACTCAAACCTGTCCGGGTGAGCCTGGCAGTATTGTTTTAGCGTCTCTACAATCTGAGTCATCGATACCTCTTGACAACCAACAGCAGCGATCTTTGGCCTTGTTGGATAGTTGGGCCACTGCTGGCTGATCCACTCCAGGAGAGTCGGCAAAGCACTAGACGCTCTGCCAGCCGCACAAAATACCCAACCAGGAGGATCAACCATAGCGTCGCTGGCCATCCAGGTGCACAGGGGCATCTTGTCTCTAGCGGCAAAGGACTTGAGTATCTCCGCTGCTTCGGGGTCGGGGGTAAGTATTATCTTTGCTCCCTTCTGCTTCAACCAGTCATATCCTGGAACGTACCTCGAGGGCGTGTACTGGGCATCGTATAGGGCTAGCTTCAACTCCACCCCTGGTATGAGGTTTTGCTCATTATAATATTTGGCCAAATCCTCTATCGCAACGTTAATACGCTTGAAAGCCTCTGCGCCCACCCCTGTGAAGTCCGTGATGACACCTATGGTGATCTTCACTTTTCCCCCATCCCCGTTCCCGCAGCCCAAGAGGGGCACAGCTAAAAGTGCTACAACCAAGAGACAAACAACAGTCACTCTCAATACGTGCTTCATCAGTTTCCTCCCTTCTGTTGATGCAATCTGGATATGCCGCTGCTTGGCATAGCACAAAGCTAACCAGCAGCATTCAACCCACAGTACTATGGCGCAGCACGCATCATTGCTTCACCTCCTGTGCTGGAGTCAGACCGTCACACAGTAGTCTTTACGTCAGGTTTGAATTCCCGGGTCGCCTTCATCACCTCGTGAAACATCTGTATCGAGGCATCGTAGGGAATCTCCCATTCAGTAGTGAGGAAGAAGCCCTTATTCACATAGGAACTCTCAAGTGTACCTCTGACCTTTGATCTCACTGCCTCAGAATCAAGCGACAGAAGATCTTGAGTTCGCACAGCCTCGGCGAAACACAAGTTACGTGTCTTGGCATAGTCGCGTAAGCAGACTGCCTCGGACATTCCACCCACAACCACAGCGTCCGCTCCCAGACTACAAAGGAATTCCAGGTTGTCCGCCGTGCAGCCGTATGCTAGGAGCACAGAGTATCCCTTGAAGTAGCGGAGGACGTTCCACATCGCCCGATATGCTGCTTTCATCTGGGTGCCAACCGGTTCCTCTATCCTGCTCGGCATTCTCTCAACCACCATGATGGTATCTACGCCAATGTCGCAGTAGGATTTGATAAGGTCTTGACAGCACTTTTTGGTGAAGTCTAGCGTTTTCTTCGCATCAGCCGCGCCTTTCTCAAACTGCGGCCAGAAGGAATCTCCTTGCAGGTGGAGGCTCACTGTAGCCGGTCCGTTGACCAGCCCGATAACCGCTACTTCCTTGCCCCGGACCATGTTCAGCCTTCTGGCGGTCTCCAGAACACTCGGTATCCGTCCCTTGTTTAAGAAATCCGCATTCAAGTCCGCGATACCCTTCCCCTCCTCCAGGGGGTGAGAGGCCACCAGCGGGGGTTGAAATTCACTGATCCAGTCAACCCGACAGCCAAGAGCTTCTGCTTCCAGACTGGGATCGAATACGGTGACAATGGCGTCATATCCAAACAGCTTCTGGGCATCGCTCAGCGCATTGGCCATCAGGGTGGGATTGGCGGCCATTTCCTTGACCGTAGCCTGCCGAACCTTCGCAGCAAACGACCAGACAAGCGGCAGGAAGGGAATTTGGGGCAGTTCCTTCTTCTGAAACAGACAGCGAACAAGCTCTCTCGAATTCACCATTCACACCTTGAATCGACAATACATACTCAATCCAGCAGAGTCAGACATAACTATGGGCCATTTCCGAAGCGGTCTTTTCAGACCAGCGCACCCGGCCAATCCATTGGACCGAAGTAAGTCATCCACCGTTCCGGCGGTCTCTTGGTCAGCCACTCCTTATTGAACTCCGCAAATGGCTTTCCTCTCTTCTTCCTGGCCTCTCTCTCTGCTTGCCTGAGTTCACTGGTACGCTGGTAATCGACCTGAAGCGTCTCTGGATCGTACGAGACAAGATATACGTTTTCTACAACCCAGGGGGATATCAGTTGCTCCTTTAGATCTCGCATCACGGCATCCGGTTCCCTTTCCAGAACGTCACCATAGCCGCCACCACCACCCGAGACAGCACTAAGCATGAATCCTTCAGGCGCCATTTCCTGGTTAGCTCCTGGGGGTACGAAGTACTCCCCTTCTATCGCCCTCTCCTTTGCCAGGGAGTATATGTTCTGTGGTATCGTTATCCTCCCTGCCTGCAGTTGCTCAAAGAGTTTGCTATCCCTTATGCCCAACACCCTGTTTGCACAAGCAGAGTAGCCACCGAAGAGCCCGGGTGCGCACGGAAAACTGATCCCCTCGACACCGTTTGACATTACCCAAAATGCCGAATTGTAGATGGCGATAGCAGATTCCAGCCCGGTTCCACCGCGGTACTTCCCATAACCGTGGTTGTTGATGGCCCGGTTTCTGAAGACATACAACCAGGGGAAGTTCCTTTCGTAGTATTCCACGTCTTCGCAATCCGTCAGCGTGGCCCAGATGGCGTTCTTGCCGTCCATACCATCTTTGTCAGGCAGGGCGCCACCTCCCTGGGCGTTGAACTCCATACTTGCACCGCTTGACACCGCGCCCCACTGGTCCATACCTCCACCGCCAACACCTACCACAGGACCAGTCTGCGAGGCCATCACCACCTCGCGGTGAGGGGTCATGAACAACATCTTGCCAAAGACACGAGAGAAGAGGCAAACCACTCTGAATCCGACGGGGTTCCCACCATAGGTTGCCACTGGGTAGGGATTCTGAGGCCCACCTGGGTCGGCGGACAGCACAGTCCCGGGGGGCACTACGCAGTCTATGTAGGAAAACGCACCGCTGTTGGCAACGATGTCGTGGAAGGCGTAGCTATATAAACTGCCGGCGCTCATCATCAATGGTGCGTGGGCATAGGCATTGTACGGGCCCGGTGCCTCAGGAGATGTGCCGGTGAAGTCAACGGTCAGCCTGTCCCCCTGCTTACGGACCGTCATGGCCTCTCGACGTAGACCATCCTCGGCACTGAGTTTATCCAGGAATACTACATCGCGGTAAGTGCCATCTGGCCAGCTTACGATCTTCTTCCTGGAATGTTCGGCTGCCTCTTCAATTAGCTTGCGAAAACCACCTATGACGAGATCCACGCCGTCCTTCTCTGCCAGCTCTACTATCCGACGCCGCATTCTCTCGCAGGATGCCCATCTCGTTCTGCAATCGAGAGTCAAGCCTCGGGGATCCCTGGTCATGTTGGCCAGCATGTCCAGCACTGCCTCGTTGATTTGGAAGTTCTCGCCCATCTTGACTGGTGAGATGTACATGCCATCCTCATACTTGTTCTTCACGGTGGTGGCTGCTCCCACCACGGCGGATCCTGTCTCGTTCTCGTGGATTACAGCAGCCACCCAAGCGATCAGTTCTCCTCTATAGAAGACAGGCATAATGGTATACATATCCGCATTATGCACAATGCCAAATTTGGGGTCAGATAGAAACCAGAAATCTCCGTCCCTGATGCCGGGGTTTTGACTGTAAGCTGCTAGAATGAACTTGATGGTCATCTGTGGGCCGAAGGCATGAATCCACACTCCTGAAGCACACATCACGGCATCGCCTGCAGCAGTATAGATGCCCGCGTTCAGGTCGGTCCCAGTGCAGCAAACCGTGGCACCGGTCCTGACGATAACCTCCTTGCCCTCCATGCCGATCATCTCGAGCTTATGGCCCAGAATGCTGAGCTTTACTGAATCCACTTTCCTCATGCACTCCAACTCCCCCGCGGTGGGCGGTTCCGGCTTGTAGCGACTGATCCTATCCATGTAGGGAGCGATAGCCATGTTCACACCTCCAATGTTGGCATACCTTTGGAACCTCTAGAGGACGGCATTTTGCCACTATCCCTTCTCTATGATGCTGTTCAGGTACCTGTCGATAGTCAGTCTGTGGCCCTCTGGGAGCACTGTTGTAGTATCGACGCTTTCGATAAGAGCAGGTCCCCTGACAACATTGCCCGGCTTGAGCCTGGAAAAGTCGTATACCTTTGTCTCCATCATCTTGCCTGGCTCGGGCCAATAGGCCTGCCTCTTTCCCTTGAGCGCGTCGTCAGCGCTCTCGCCAGCATAGTCGAGAGCCCGCTCTACATATGACGACCTGGGGGCGATGACCTTCAATCTGAAGCTTAGCACTTCCGTACCAGCTTCACGAGACACAGCGGCCGCACCATAGATCCCAGCGTACCGGGCCTCAAAGGCGTCAATAACCGACTTTACATCTTCATCACTGCTGACGAAGAGTCTGGGAGAGGCAACGGTGAGTGTTGATATCTGTGTGCCTCCCCACTTCATTTCCAGTTCCAGCACGTAGCTGAGATCATCAGGCTGGTAGCCCTCCGCAGCCATGTCCCGCTTGGCACGCGCTTGCATCTCTTCCACGGAGCTATTGAACTGGAGATAATCAGTCAAGAAGCTCGGGTCCATATACTTTTGCAACTGAACCATCCTGGATGATTCATAAACGTGGACTGCCGGCATTTCGAAAAGGCCGTACGCAGAAAAAACTGGGCTTTGTGATGGCACCACCACCTTCTTGATATCCAGCCGCGCAGCCCAGCCACAACCATGGCTCGCCCCGGCGCCACCGTATGCCAGCAGCACAAACTCCCTGGGATCATAGCCCTTCAGCGCCGTCTCGGTGAAGATGAGGTCAGACGTGTTCGCGTCAACCACCTGCTTGATAGCGTAGGCTGCCTCAACAGTGCTCATCTTCAGGGGTTTGGCGATCTTTTCCTCAATAACCTCTATCGCCTGGTCTTTGTTCAAGAATTTCCTGCCCCCCAAGAAGAAATCGGGGTCAAGATAACCCAACACCACGTCGGCGTCC